>JGI20214J51650_10001209_pt1 | contig 16431 bp, 13 predicted proteins | sample WetSurMetagenome_FD_51650 | JGI IMG/M metagenome (IMG submission 51650) | reverse complement strand
TTAACCAAAGACCACAACGGCTACTACTGCGGCGTCAAAGGCGACTTTTTAGGCAACGAGTTCGAGGAGAAAGCCCGCGTCGTCGTGTGCGCTACAGGCGCCGAATCACCCATCCGAAATCAGGTGCTGGGCGTGTACAGCAAAGTCAACCTCGTAGACACTTGTGTGCAGTACGAAATGACCAACGTGGATGTAGTTTCTGACATGATCCACATCTACCTCAGCAGCGTCCTCGCCCCACGCGGCTACGTTTGGGTCTTCCCCAAAGGCGAACACCGCGCCAACGTCGGCTTAGGCATAATCCCCCAAGACAAAAAACCAGGCGCATACCTAAACGAATTCCTCAAACTACACCCCGAAATCAACAAGGGCAGCATCATCGAAGTCAACGGCGGCTGCGTCCCCGTCGGCGGCATGGTTAAAGACATGGTCACCAACGGCTTCGTTCTCTGTGGCGAAGCAGCTAACCACGTGAACCCCATCCACGGCGGCGGCATCAAAGAAGCAGTCATGTCAGGCCAGATGGCAGCAGACGTAATTGGCGAGTGCTTGAAGAAGAACGATGTTTCAAAGCAGGCGCTTAGCAAGTTCAACGATGTTTGGTGGGAAGAACGCGGCAACCACCTCAAACGAGTTGAGAAACTGCGCGAAACCTTGGAGAAGCTTTCGGACCACGACCTAAACGACCTCGTAGACGCTCTAAAGCCCGAAGATATCATCGAATTCGCGCGAGGCGCCAAACTCAGCGTACTTGCGAAGGTGCTGATGCGCAAACCAAGGCTAGTCGTTATAGCAAAACACCTGCTATAATCCACCTTTTCCCTTTTCCAGCACGCACCTTTCTGCATACGCTTAATTCCTTCTTCTCACAATGCGGTCTGTGGGGTTTCAGGATGAAGAGTGCGAATGAAAACAAAGGTTACGTGAACGCGCAATACCTCAAGCGCATCGCCAGAACGCAGGGCAAAAAAGTCAAGCAGGCAAGCCTAAAACTGATGGATATTCAGGAGGGTTCGCAGGTGTTGGATGTTGGGTGCGGACCAGCCACGGACACCCTGCTCTTCGCCAAGTTCATCGGACCAAACGGGCGAGTCGTGGGCATAGATTGCGACCCAATGATGGTTGAGGAAGCAAACACCGAACTTGCTAAACACAAAACCGAAAAAAATGTTAAGCACATCGTGGGAGACGTGCATTCTCTTCCCTTCAGCAACGGCGAGTTCGACCGCGTCCACGCCGAAAGGCTCTTCCAAGTCCTGCCCAAAACTGACGCGCCAAAAGTCTTCAGCGAACTAAACCGAGTCCTAAAANCAGGCGGCATCTTGGTGTTGGTGGATACGGATTGGGCAAGTGCCTCAGTAAACTACAGCAACCTTGAACTTGAGAGGCGACTGATCCAGTTCTTNGGNANANNNATGNGNCCAAACGGCTTNGCCGCAAGACACCTNCCGGAGATNCTTAACCANGAANCATACCAAGACATCAGGATCGAAGTAATGCCTGTGGTAATTAGAGACTTCAAGCAAACACCCTTCGGAGACTGGCTAACAACCGAAGCTACCCAGGCAGAAGTCGCAACCAAACAAGAAATGGACTCTTGGCGAAAGGAACTTGAAGAAAAAACCAGTCAGGGCACATTCCTGTCATCCACTAACATGGTTCTTGTCTCTGGAAAAAAGAAGTAATGCCTGCTTGAATTAACATACAGGATCGTTCTATTTACCCTTTTAATAGGGGGATGGGAGGCGCTGCTGAGCAACAAAGTCTGTTCCGCGTGGAATCTCATGGAGAATCCTCAAAAACCATGTTGACCCGCGTGTTTTCTCAAAGAACCGCTGCAAACGTGCAAAGAAAAACAAACACACGCAGCAACCAGACAACCATCCGAACAATTTTTGAATAAATAAACATCAATCAACAAGCAGCCATCAGCAATCCGACTATAAGTAAGGGGGCTATAGTCTTCGCCGAGCAACAGAGCCGAACCAAGTGAATTTCCAGTTTAAGCTATAAATAGAGGGGCTATAGAAGAAAAATCACAGCTAATAAACCCAGTCTTCGTCCGCACGTTTGTAGGTTAAGATTTCTTCTGGCTTAAAGAAGATGTTCATCTCGCATTTCGCGTTCTCCACGGAATCTGAGGCGTGTACTGCGTTTTTCTGGTTACTCAAAGCCAAATCGCCCCTTACAGTTCCAGGTTCTGCTTCTTTTGCGTTGGTTGCGCCGATGAGTTTGCGCACGACTTTCACGGCTTCGTCGCCTTCCACAACCATGGCTACGATTGGACCCGAAGTGATGAACGCAACCAAACTCCCATAAAACGGCTTACCCTTATGCACCGCGTACAGCTTTGCAGCCATCTCTTCTGTGACCCAAGTTAGTTTCATGGCAGAAATCTTTAAGCCCTTAACTTCTATTCTGCCCACAACGTTTCCAACTAAGCCTCTGGCAACCGTTGAAGGCTTCAACATCACAAACGTCCGCTCCAACCCAGCAACCTCCAAAGCTTTCTCCTATATCTCTAAAGAACCCTTTTAACATTTCCAAACCGCGCCCAAACAAACTCAAACAGCCACCAGAAACCAATAAAAGAACGATAACACGCCTAAACTCTAGCGACCTGCATTCAGCAAAGCGTTGGGGAGAAAAACTTTCATGGCAAACGGCAACAACCACACCACGGCTGATTCTGCCAAAACCAAACCCCAGCTTATGCTAACCCAAGAAGAACTCCTCAGCTTCCCAATCGAGCAACTCTACACCAAACTAGACGCCACACCCAACGGATTCACCGCCGAACAAGCCGCTGAACGTCTCCAAACGTATGGTCCAAACGAATTTGCCAAGGGCAAGAAGCACAGTGACCTGCAGAAGTTCCTCATGAACTTCAAAAACCCACTCGTTATCATCCTCATGGTTGCAGGACTCATCTCAGGAGTTGTTGTCGGCGACTTCGCCAGCATGATAATCATCTACATCATCGTGTTCCTCAGCGTCATCCTCGACTATTACCAGGAAAGCAAAGCTGAGAAAGCTGCGGAAACCCTTAAAGAAAAAGTCACCACCACCGCAACTGTTCTCCGCGATGGCTCCAAAACTGAAATNAAACTTCATGACATCGTTCCAGGCGACATCATTCACCTTTCCGCAGGAGACATCACCCCAGCAGATGCACGCGTAATTGCGGCGAAAGATCTTTTCGTTAACCAATCTGCTCTTACAGGGGAATCTTTCCCAGTTGAGAAAGTTGCTGGTCAACTCAAAGCCAAGAACAGCAGCCTCACGGAATGGAGCAACTACATGTTCATGGGAACCAGCATCGTCAGCGGAACCGCAACTGCTGTGGTTGTGCGTACTGGTGGATTCACTGAATACGGTAAAATCGCGAAGAAACTTGTGGATACGATGCCTGAAACCGAGTTTGAAAGGGGCATCAAAAGCTTCGGTTTCCTCATCATGCAAGTCACCATCTTGCTGGTGCTGTTTGTTTTCCTCATNAACGCGCTGCGAAATCCGGACCCATCAGGAATTCTCAACGCGTTGCTATTTTCGGTGGCGCTGGCAGTTGGCTTAACTCCTTCACTTTTACCCATGATCATCACAATTAACCTTTCACGTGGCGCCATTTCCATGTCTAAGAAAGGCGTGATTGTGAAGCGTTTGGCGTCGATTGAGAACTTCGGCAGCATGAACGTACTCTGCACGGACAAAACTGGCACGTTAACGGAGAACAAGATCACGCTGGTTCTGCACGTGGATGCTGAAGGCAAAGACGACAACAAAGTGCTGCTGTTCTCTTACTTGAACAGTTTCTACCAGACTGGACTGAAAAGTCCATTGGATGACGCAATTCTGGAACACGAGAAACTGGACATCAACGGTTATTCTAAGGTGGATGAAGTTCCGTTTGACTTCGTGCGCAGAAGAGTCAGCGTAGTAGTTGAAAAGGATAGGCAAAGGTTTTTTGTGGCTAAAGGTGCACCTGAAGAAGTTCTGAAAGTTTGCAGCTTCGTCGAAATTGGCGGCTTAGCCGCTGACTTAACTGAAGAAGTTCGCAAACGCGCGGAACAGAAATACTTTGATTTGAGTTCTGAGGGTTTCCGCGTTTTAGGCGTAGCGTACAAGAAGCTGCGGGAAGAAAAAGCGGTTTACTCCGTGAACGACGAGAACGAAATGGTGTTTTTAGGGTTTGTGGCGTTCCTGGATCCACCCAAAGAAACAGCGAAGGAATCACTCAAGCTTTTGCAGAAAGCAGGCATTGAACTGAAGATTTTAACTGGCGACAACGAGTTAGTCACGCGCAAAACCTGTGAGCAGCTGGGTTTCGAAATCAAGGATGTTGCGTTAGGCAGCGAAATTGCACAGATGACTAACGAAGCGTTGGCGTTGGTGGTTGAGGAAGCCAATGTTTTTGCGCGTGTAACTCCCGTGCAGAAAGATCGCATCATCAACCTGCTCAAAGCAAATGGGCATGTAGTTGGGTTCATGGGTGACGGAATTAATGATGCGCCTAGTTTGCGGACTTCAGATGTGGGCGTTTCAGTGGATAATGCGGTGGATGTGGCGAAGGAGTCTGCGGATATTATTTTGTTGAAGAATGATTTGACGGTGTTGGCTGGTGGTGTGTTTGAGGGCAGGAAGACTTTTGGCAACACCATGAAGTATGTGATGATGGGTGTGAGCTCGAATTTTGGGAACATGTTCAGTGTGGCTGGGGCTTCGTTGTTTTTGCCGTTTTTGCCTATGGCGCCAATTCAGATTTTGCTGAATAATTTGTTGTATGATTTGTCTCAGTCTACGATTACAACGGATAATGTTGATCCAGAGTACGTTGAGAAGCCTAAGCGTTGGGATATTGGGTACATTCGTAAGTTTATGATTTCGATGGGTCCTGTGAGTTCACTGTTTGATTTCTTAACGTTCTTTGTAATGGTCCTGGTTTTCGGAGTTGCGTTGGTGAACACACCCGAAAATGCTCATAATATTTCGCTGTTTCAGACTGCGTGGTTCTTGGAGTCTCTATTTACGCAGACGTTGGTGGTGTTTGTGATTCGCACACGGAGATCGCCGTTTTGGAAGAGCAAACCCGGCAAACTGCTGCTGGTGAGCGGTTTTGCTGTTCTTGGAATTGCACTGGTGATTCCGTTCACGTCAATTGGCACAGACTACTTTGGGTTTGCCAGTCCACCACCACTGTTCTTCGTGTTCTTGACGATGCTGGTTGGCGCTTACTTGGTGCTAGCGGAGTTTGTGAAACGCTGGTTCTTCAAACGGAACCTGTACCGATTGGAGCAAACGCTGATGCCTAAACGGAAAGTGCTCTACCTAAGCAGGAATGCGCGGTTAGTGCAGGATATTGTGGCTGTGATTTGCCTGCGTGCGGAGAGCGAGATTTCGGTGGATAGTTTGGTGGAGGATTTGGCGAGAAGCTTTAGTTATCCTGTGGATTCAGACCAAGTTATGCAGAGCCTTCAGCATCTGCGTCGTGGTGGCTTGGTGAATGTGGATTGGCACAGTAAACTGGTNAANCGTGAAGGTCCANTGAAGGAGTACGTGCTGAAGCGGGTGATGACCAGTGAGAACTGGGGTTTGCTATTCGAGGACTGGTTGCGAATCAGCAGAACTATGCAGGAGAAGTATGGTTCAGTGAACAAGGACTATTTGGATATGCTCACAGTGAACCAGCAGCAATAGCTGGCTTGGCTCTGTTGCGATTTTTCTTCTATAGCCCCCCTATTTATAGAAACTGCATGGAAATTTTTTTGTTCTGCATATATTTGGGGAATGTTGTTGCTCTGCCGAGGTACCCTATCCCCCTTCTTAAAGTAAACTTGGTTTTTGCTTGGAGTTCTCGGCTTCTTTATTGTACTTGTATCTCCAGTACGCAAAATAGGGTGGTTCCGCATCGATTTGCCACATGAGGTCTGAGAGTTCGCCGAAGTGCACCATGCACTCCATGACCATATGGGTGAGGGCGGTTTCCACGGTGATTTGGGTGTCGGGTGTTTTGCCCCATGGAACCGTCACCAAACGCTGTGCATCTTCTGGTTTGAGGTTCTGCAGGTACCTTTCAGTGTTACCGTGCACTCTCAGCACGTATTGTTTGAGGCTTTCGGCGTCTTGGAAGGCTTCGAAGTTTGGGTCTTTCCACTCCGAGAAGCGCTCCACAAGCGTGTAGCTTATCCACCTGTCCTCCACCAACGTTAGGTGCAGAAACACGCCTCGAATGCTATCGAAGCTTGCACCTCGAGACTTCACAACTTCACTCCACGGCAGCTTCGCCATGGCTTCAAGGTACAGCGTTCGGACAGCGTCGTTGTAGCGAACTAGGTCAGAGGCTTGCATAATTGCATCTTGGGGACAGTTGAATTTAACGCTTGCCAAAACAGCGCCTTCCCCAAGCGCAGCCTATCCTTCTTTTCGATAGACTCAAAAATAGCCCACGTTTAGCTCTGGGATTCAAGGCTCTTCATCATCGCCTATCCCAACAGCTCTGGATTCTAGCTTTCTGCGCTGGCTACTTGCCTCAATAGAGAACAGAATCATGGCGACCGCGGTCATTCCCGTTAAGAAAAAGAAGCTGGTTTCAATCAGCAAACCTGAGAAAAGGTAACTTAGGAGAATGACCGCGATTTCTGCTCCCAGAGCGCCCATAAAAAAGAAGGAGTAGAACAGTTGTCTGGGCACGAGGGTTCTGCCCACCCAGACATAGCCGTTCACTTTTGTCTTCAGCTTCAGAGTGTAGTTGCCGTACTCGTTCTTCTCCAGTAGCCCCATTGCCTCTAGCTTCTGCAGGTGCCTGTGCGCCACGCTTGGACTGCTTAGCGCTGCGCCTCTGGTGACTTCTCTGGTGCCTACTGGCTTTCCTTCCTTTGCCACGTAGGCGTACACGCTTAACGCGTTGCCTTCAAGTTCGTTGTTAGCCACAGCTGCCGCACCTATGTTTTCGGTGGAAGTGACTGCATAGGGCTGCTTAAGTCAATCTGCGAAAGTTCGTCTGGGGTGAATAGGTTATTGCATAGGAAGCCTTCGTTTCCGTAGCGATTCAGCTGAAGATGCTGGAGTACTGTGTTGCTCGCATGAGTGACTATTGTTGTGTTGCCGTTGAGCGTGACCCAGCCTAGTCGATACACGTCAACGTAGATCGTCTGTGCCTGTCTAAGAGCGGTGACCAAGCTGGATAAGCTGTTGTCGCCGATTATGCCGCTGTTGCTGCCTGTTATTGCAGAAACTTGTGCTGTTCCGCTTCTGAGGGCGCTACTGTTGGTTGAGAACGTGCCTCCGCATGTCGTGTTACTGTCGAACCAGTCATCACGTGTAAAGTGGAATCTCCCGCTTGAATCCAAGTTGCTACTGTCCCCTCCACCAATGAAGTACGTCATGTTAGCGATTTGTCCTTGGTCGGAGTAGATGGTCAGTTGGTAGTATTCGAATCGCGCATCTGTTACGTCGTCTTTGGCGGCGGGGTTTGCTGTGAAGTTCAGGATGAATGCGTACGCTTCATTCACGCTTGGCACTTTCGTCACGTTTTGTCCTTGAGGGACATCGATTCTTTCCCCACTAGCAGTTATTATCGTTCCATTTTCCAGCCTTGCCGAAGATAAATCGAAGGTTCCGTTACTTGTATCCACGTAGGCGTAGGGCACGTTGATGTTGAACCATGGCTGACTGGTTGCGGTGTCGGCTTTCGCTGCTTTAGGCATAATGAAGAGCAATGGTGTTATGGAGCAAATTCCAATTGTGAAAATCAGGACGCTGCATGCAATTAGTTTCTTTTCTATTCTCACGGTATTTCACCGAGTCAACCGTGTGAAGGGTGGGCTAATATTTCTGCCTACAGAACAAAACTGTTCTCGACCAGAACAGGCTCACTGTCGAAGGTTACTATGGCAACTTGGCAGAAATGCAGGTTGCTCAGTTGTTTGTCTCTCACAGGGGTTTCCAGATGCACCTGATGGCGCCTTTCTCGCAGGCTACGATGCATGGAGTCATGTTTTCTGCGGGGTTGCATTCGGCGCAGGTGTAGAGGATTTTTTTGCGGTGCTCCTCGGTGACTGCAACGACGGTTTTGTCTTCCAAGTCGATGAATTCCGTGACGAGCTCCAGCGCGTGCTGGGGGCACTGCTGCACGCATTTTTCGCAGCCATTGCATCGGTCGGTGTCTACGACTATGAAGTATTCGCCTGAGCCGTCCACGTAGCCGTAGTGCACAATCACTGTTTGCGCCTCAGGTGCCCTTGCTTTTCAGGTACAGGGATTTCGCAAGTGATGCTGCTCCGATGGCTCCTGCGAGCATGGGGTCTAAGCCGCCTTCCCGCCAGTTCGGAGACGGCAACGTCTTCACGCCCAAGATGGTTTCTACTCGGCTGACTATGCCTACGTTTTTGCTTTGGCCGCCCGTAATCACGAATTCCTTTTCTAACCCAACGCGGTTAACTAGGTTAGCCATGCGCACAGCCATCGCTCGCGTGTACGCAGCGAGCACCTTCTCTTTAGTCCAACCTTTACGCAGTAACCCGATGGCTTCTGTTTTGGCGAAGGCGACGCAGGTGCAGCTAACCGGCGGTGGTTCTTCCTCTACGTTGAGGCTGGCTTTGCCGATGTCTTCGATGGGGATTTTGAGCAGGTCAGCGAAAACTTCCATGCCTCGACCTGTACCCGCTGCACACTTATCATTCATCAGAAATGAGGTGACTCTGCCGGTTTCGTCGCAGTGGATGGCTTTGATGTCTTGCCCGCCCACGTCCAGAATCGTTCGCACGCTGGGTCCCCAGATGTAGTTAGCGCCCTTCGCGTGGCAAGCAATTTCCGTGATGGCTTTGTTCGCCATAGGCACGTTAACTCTGCCGTAACCTGTGCCCACGGTGTACTTGATGTCGCCTGGTTTAAGCCCGGTGTTTTCGAGTGCCCAATCAAAAACTTTCTGTGCGCTGTCGGGGCTGTTGCTGCCCGTGCGCCTTACTGCCCAACTGTAGACTTCGCCGTCAATCATGATGGTAGCTTTGCTGCCTACACTGCCAACGTCTACGCCTGCGGTGATGAGGTCCTTGTTCTTCCAGTTCCCTTCAGACAGGACGCGGTGGTACTCTTCCCACCGCCAGTACTCTTTCTGAGGTTCCGTCACTGCGGTTTCGCCCCCTTAGCTTTGCCCTGCGCAATTAACGCGGCGCCCAACGCTCCGGCGTACTCTGGGTACTCGGGGATTAACACGTTTGTCCCCAACTTCCGCTTCAACGACTCGACAAAGCCGACATCTTTAGCGACGCCACCCACGAGAACCACCTGCGGGTTCACGCCCAAGCGATGCACCATGCTGCTGACGCGGTCAGCCATGGCGTCGAACACGGCGCGGGCAATTTCAGGCTTCGACTCCTGACGGTGAATAAGCGTGACTACGTCGGATTCTCCGAATATGACGCAGCTGGCGTTTATGGGGCTGGCGCGTTCCGCCTTCAACGATAATGGTCCCATGTCTTCCAGTTTGACTTCGAGGGCGCGTGCCATGGCTTCGATGAAGGTGCCTGCTCCCGCAGCGCAACGTTCGTTCACGACAAAATCCATCATGATTCCGCGTTCGTCGCAGCGGACAGCGCGGGCTTCTTCAGCGCCCACGTCTATGATGGTGCGAGCGTCGGGATAGAGGTGGACGCCTGCTTTGGCGTCTGCGCCCATCATGCTGACGGTGCCGTTGGCGTCTGGTGCCATTTCCATGCCTGAACCCGTCGCGAAAACTAGGGCGACGTCAGCGCGGGTTGCGCCTGCGGTTTTAAGTGCCTCCGCGAGGGCTTGCTCTGCTGCTTTGGTGGGTTCGAAGCCTGAGTGGGCTTTGGCGCGTCCAGCGACGGCGCCGTCTTTGAGGACGACGATTTTGATGGTTTGGATTCCCATGTCTATGCCAGCAACAAACATTGCTTTGGCTCCTAGTATTCTACGCGGGCGGTGAGCATTTCGAGGAATGCTTCCACGCGGGTCTTCATTTGCCCCACATCTTCGCGGGTGTACTCAGTGTCCAAATAATAAACGGGGATGTTCAGTTTGTCGAGGACTTTTTTAACGCGGCTGTACTCCATCGCGTAAAGCATGCAGCCTCGCACGACGTAGTAGATTACGCCGTCCGCTTTGTACTCCTTGATTTTTGTGATGAGCCAGTTGATGCGGTCCTCGTTGCCGTCCTTTGACGTGAAGCACGGGCACGTAGAAGCCATGAGGTATCTTTCGGCGATGGCGTTAATCATGTCGTCCATGGTCCACTCGTCGATTCCGACGGGGTCGTAGAGGAGGCGGTCGCTGCTGCACATTTCATCCGCAACCAACACGCCCTGGGGTGTGGCTTCCTCGATGAGGGTAGGCATCTTCCAGTTGTCAGGCCAAAACATCGGCGTTCCAGTGACGACCACGCGTGGAGTCTCTGGCGGGCAAGCCCACTGCTTCTGTGCCTTCCGCTTTTCCAACTCGTCGCAGAGGGCTTCGGTTTTTTCTGTCCAACGTTGAATGTTATCCCACGTGCTGGTTTGGTTAACGAGCATGGCGTCTCTGCCCATAATGACGGGGCTGCCTTTGCGCAAATCCTGCAGTCGGCGGAAGGCTTTGGTGGCTTTCTGCATGGTTTCTATGGCGGCGCGGAGTTTCTTGGGGGTGATTTTGTTTCCTGTTAATTGTTCGATTTGGGTTTTGATGGCTTTGATTTCTTCGTTCCACAAGTGCAGCGACTGCTTGCTGTCTTTGACGCGTGGCGGCGACATAGTCATGACCTGCATGGTGTCGCTCATGATTTCGCTGAGTTTGGTCATGCCGTCGCAGGTGAGTGTGCTGATTAAGGCGTCGCTCATCTCCATGAACGGTGAGAGCCCAATCATTTTGGCGCCGATGGTGCTGCGGATGACAGGGCAGATTTCCACGGGGACGATGCGGTCGCCCAGTTTGCTGGTGTCATACCAGCCACTACTGACGCGGACGGGGATGGCGTCGGCGGCTAAGATAAGTTCAATGGGCGCAAACATGCAGAAGTACCCGATAACTTTCTTGCCCTTCTTCTTCTCCTCCTGGATTTCTTCTGCTCGTTTGCCGAAGAAGTTGGAGATTTCATCGTAGTACTGCATAGCTTCGGGGCGGTTGGGGCTGGTTTTTTTCATGCGGGCGATGTTGTCCGCTATGATTTTCAGCGACGCCTCTTTGATGGTGGTGTTGAGTTCTTCCACTTCTTTTGGGGGCATTTCAGGCATGTATTTTTTCTCTACAGTTTGTGGCTTCATGTTGGTTTATTCCTCGTCGTTGAGTTTTGAGGGTTCTAACCAGTTGCGGGATTTGACTAAAGTTTTGTTGGCGAAGTTCACCTTGAGGCAGCCTTCGTAGGGGCACATTTCCACGCAGCGCATGCAGTTGAAGCACATGGAGGTGGTGATGTCTCCGCCTTTCTGTTCATACACTTCGGTTACTTGGACGGGGCAGACGCGTTTGCAGATGCCGCATTTGGTGCACTTCTCTTCCGTCTTGTTAATGTGTAGGAGCGGAGCCCACTTAAACCCTGCGAAACGGTTCGCCAGCGTAATGGAGACTCCTGTGGGGCAGAAGCGGCACCAGAACCTGCGCACCATAAACGAGCCTGCCAGAGTGAGCACGATGAAGGCTATGACGGCTATGGTGGTGAAGATGGAGACGGTGAAGAACTGCGTGAAGCCGCGGATGTAGGGGTAGCTGAGGCTGTAGTCGCTGAATCCTATGCCACCCGGGTAGGGAATGAGGAAGGGTTCCAGGGGACCCAAGAAGTAGATGATGAGGGGTTTGAAGCCGCCTTGGAACTGGAAAAAGTTCACCCAGACATTCCAGTCCAATATGCCAAAGAACACGGGCGTCGCGAGCATGCTGGCTGCAAGGATGTAGCGGAATTTGTGGAGGATTCGGTTAGCTCGTTCAGGCAGGTTCCAGTATCGGATTCTCAGTTTTTTGCGGACGAGACTGGCAAGGTCTTGATAGAAGCCGAAGGGGCAGAGCCACCCGCAGAAGAACCTGCCAAAAAAGATGGGCACCACGAGGATGAGTGCGCCGTAGATGAGGCTGTTCCACTTGGCGAGGGTGAGGACGGTGGCGAAAATCGCGAAGAGCGCGGCTGCTTGGACGAAGAGACGGATGGCTGTGATTTTTCGGGTGCGGTTCCTGACCCAGATGAACAGGGCGAGGATGCCTGCTGCCACCACTCCACCGTACAACATTAGGGTTAATGTGTCGGTTGCGATTTTCACTGACATTTTCTTTTCCCTTTCATTATTATGATGTTGTGGCAGTTACCAAACTGAGGACGCCTAAGGCTATGAGGGTTACTGCGCCCCCGATGGCTATGTATTTGCGGAGTAGTGGCGCCTTGTTAAGTAGCCAACCTGTGGCTCCGCCTAGGATTAGGATTGGCGAGAGGGTTGTGCCAATGCCAAACAGAACCGCTACCAGCAGGCTGTTGATTGGTGCAGTGAAAAGTGCTGTGTCAAGGAGGAGCAAAACAAGGGGTGGGCACAGGACGAGTCCGCGGCTTAGTCCCAGAGAAAACGCTCCCACGTCCAGTCTTCGGTGCTTCGGTGCTTGCCGGCTGGTGGGGGCTGGTTTAGCTTCGCAGTGTTGCCCTTTGCGAATTTTCAGGATCAGAACCACGCCTATGGCTATGGTTACTGCTGCAAATGCATACGCTGAGTACTGCTGAATGGGCGCGAGGTTGGTTTCCGTGATGAGGTACCCAAATGCGCCGCTTACGACTGCGAGTACGCTACCTATGATGGCGTAAGCGACGATGCGTCCCGCATTGAACGTTAACGTGATTACGGTTCCTTTGCGGAATCCCGCGCCTGTGCCTGCAATGTAGCCTGCAAGGTACGGTAGACAAGCAGACATGCAGTAAGTTAAGCCATAGAGGACGCCCACAACAAACGCTAACAAGAACGGGTTGGCGATGTTGGGCATCCCAGGAATCAACGACATAGTTGGGGTTCCAGTCGATTGAATACTGCACTTAATGCCCACAGAAACCATTTAAATGTTCCATAATTCTTCCAAGAAAATGAAAGAATGGGCAGGGAGCAGCCCATACATGTGCAACTATGGCGTAATCTTCGGTGGAACCATCCGGGTGTTGTACGTGGTGATGTACGCCATGTGGGCAGGGTCGCTGGGGTAACTCTCCGATGGCAAGTAGGGGAAGCCACTCATGGCGCGGAAAGGCAGCGGGTCACTTGTGAAGCCGAACCCGAAGCCCCAGTTGCCGTTCTCATCCTTGAACCAGCACGACTCGTAAACAAAGTAGTCTCGAACCATGCCTGGCTCTACTGGTTTAAGACCTGCAGTGCTGAACTGGAGGGAAACCGCGTCGCCTTGCCTGCCGATAACGAACATGTCATCCTCAGTTCCAACTAGTTGGGTGACATCGCCGTATCGCGTAAAGTTGCCAGAGCTATTGGAGGGGCTCACGAATTCTTGATAGAGGTACGCGTGGGGGTCAATCCGTTGAATGGTTAGTGCCTGCTGGGGTGTGGTGTCGATGCCGACGTAGTCGAAGGTTACGTTCCAGAAGTTGCTTATCTGCAGCGAATAATCATTCGTGGGAAACAGCCCTGTCAGGTCTATGACGTAGGTGCGGGCAAGTGAATCCGCTGGCAACGGGAACTGTCTGCCGTCGGGGATACGCATCCAGTTGCCCTTCGCATCCTTCACCTCCATGTAGGGTGGAGGCGTGACCTGTGTGCCGTTGGGAACGTAGGGCAGCGCGTTGTAGAACTGGTTCAGCCACGTGCCGTAATCTTCTGGGGCCCCCCAATCAACGATGGCGCGCACAACCAGCTTAACCTGCTTCGCCCCAGCCAAATTGCCCAAGTTGAGGGTGATGCGGTTCCAGCTTATGTTATCCCATGAGGGACTGGAAGTGAGTCCGCTGTTGCCCTTCGTGAACACGTTATCCATCTTAGAAATCTGGGAAAGCACGTTTTCCCCTTTCTCGTTCACTGCAGAGAGCGGGGTCTGAGGCGAGTTGCTGACCGAGTAGAGTTTGCCCATGTAGGCTGGGTCCAAGTACTGCTCCACCATCGTCGAATACACGTCCACGTTTGCGGGGTGGTCAACAACGAGCATGTATGCTTGGTCAAGGTAGAAGATTTCATTGAATTTCTGGATGAGGCTCACGTTGTAGTTGCCGTTTGTCGCCGTGACCTGGTTTCTGTCGAGCTTCACGTAGTCCCACGGGTTGTTGCGGTAGTACGTGATGGAGGCGTCCGAGTTCATGTAGTTAATGTACCCGAGCCACCCATGGTTGGACACGTCTCCAGCATAGATGTAGCCTGTGCCGTTCCAATAGTAGAGCGAGGGGCACGAGCTGCCTCCTGAGAACGTGACGCCAAGCGAGATTTGCTGATTCAAATGTACCGTCCGAGTCGGCGAAGTCACGCCGTCATCCCAACTCTGGAAACTGAACCTGCCCGTGGGGTCCGTAGCTGGCACGGAAACGGTGTATGTACCTTCAGGGAGTAGCTCTGAGTAGAAAGTTTTGTGAGCCACACCGTTAACGGTAACATCCGCCCCAGTTACAGGTGAACTGGAGACGCTAAGTGAATGGAAGCCATCCTTCACTACTTTGAATCCTCCGCCCGTGAGGTCATTCATGGCTACCTTATACGAGGAGATTTCCTTCGGGGCAGTTATCACGAACTGAACCTGCTGAGTGGCACCGCCCGCCAAGGTGATGGTCTGCGTCTGAGTCAACACTTCCGTAGTTCCGATGCTTATCTTCACCTTCACTGAGAGGCTGCTAGTTTCAGCTGCAGGGTTTGTGGCGGTGGCGACGACGGTTATGTTTTGTCCACCCCAAACCTCGTAGGGTTTAATGTACATGTTTTTGAGCGCTATGAGGCTTGGCGCTTGTACGCTGAACTGCCCAGTCAAGTTACCCACCTCAACGGCGTATGTTCCAAGGGCTTCAGTGACGTTAACAGTGACCTTCTCCATTTCTCCCCCTGCCAACTGCAGGGTCTTCGTCTCTGCTAAGGTTCCGTTGACCGTGAAGTCCAGCGAGATGCTGCCGCTTAACTCGCCCACATTTGTGACGTTTACCGAAATCGAAACTGGGGAACCAGGTTTTCCCACATCGGGGTCAAACGCTAAGTCGGTGATGTTGAACTCGGCGGGTCGCGGCGGCGGCGCTAATGGGTTGATGTGGAAGGNTCCGTTTAGTTCGCCAACTTTGTAAGCATACGTGCCTTCCTCCTGCTCGGAAACTTCAAACAGAGCTGGAGTGCTTGCACCTGCCTCCAAGTGACCTGTTTTGGTTTGGGCGATTGTGTTGTTGATTGTGATCGGGATAGAGTAGTCTCCTGCGGTGGCTGCGCGGTTCGTTACCGTAACCGAGATGCCAATAGGCTCACCGATTTTGGCTTCGGTGCGATTAATCGCCAAATCCGAAACCCGAAAAATGCTGAGCACCGTGAACGGCGCTTCCGAAGACCCAACATTCGCCACATGTGCGCCCTCAACCATGTTAGCGACATCAAAAACGACAACCTGCGTTTCTGAACCTGTAACCTCCAGGCGTTTCTCCGCGGCGACTGCTCCGTCAATGTGTAGGCTCGCCACGTAGCTGCCCTCTTCAGTGCTGATGTTGGTCACGTTGATGCTGAACGACACTGATTGCCCGATCAATATTTCTGTCTGGCTCAAAGTTAAGTCACTTAGCTGCACGTTGGCGGGGTCAAGGAGGGGCGCGGGGATGGATTGGAGGTAAAAGTATCCACCTGCCGCAGAAGCCACGATGATGAGGTCAATGAGGAGAATAGTCTGGAGGTGGGTGAGGGCGATTTTGCGTCGCATAATTTTCTAGAGTTAAGTCACTTAATATAACTATTGTAGAAGTCCTGTTTTTGCGTGTCTGAAAAGGTTTCAGACAATTCACCGCCGCCTCCCCCAGAACTCATAAGAGCACGACTAAACAATCCACTGATGTGCTCTCCAAACAAATGTGCAGAGTGATGTCGAGTTAGTCGAAGTATGTGCACATCACTTCGGAGATTCCCAGGAAATGTTTATATCTTCTCTTATCTCTTGGACAGATGTTTGCCGAACAAACTCGGCGGCAACACCCACGGAGACTTATGCTTGGAAAACTTGGCGACCGAAAACATCGAAAACTTAGACGTAGAGATTCTTAGGCTACTCCAAGAGGACAGTCGGTTGAGCTATAACAAGGTCGCGAGGAAACTGGGCATATCTGTGGGAACCGCGTTCAACCACATCAAAAACCTCGAGAAGAAAGGCGTCCTCAAAGGATACACGATTGTCGTGGATTCCGAAAAAATGGGCTACGGATTAACGGTGCTCGTTTTTATCCAAGTTGAGGGCGACCACATTGCTGAAATTGAGGAAGAAATCAAAAAAACCGCTAACGTTCTAGCCATTTACAACTTGACT
>JGI20214J51650_10001208_pt1 | contig 16435 bp, 13 predicted proteins | sample WetSurMetagenome_FD_51650 | JGI IMG/M metagenome (IMG submission 51650) | reverse complement strand
GGCATTAAAGTCAGGCTTTTGACTAGAGCAATGGGCGCAACAATCGCAGAGGCTCCGAGAAGAATTAAAGATCCTAACCCCATTCTTGCAGCAACTACAATATCAGGATCAACTCTGGGTAAGATTTTTTTTGCCAAAATATTTTCAACAGCCCACAAAATTGTGGCGATTAAAACATAAAATTCTCCTCTGGAAAGCTGAAGAGAAGTGAATCCGCCGATTATGAAATTTGATGAGAAAAGAAGCAGGACTGCCAAGATTTGCAGCTTGGAAATTTTCTCTTTCAGGAACGGAATTGCAAGGATAGCCACCCACAAAACCAAAGTCTTATGGATTAAGGCTCCGTTAATTGCAGGAATCATAGAAAGACCGGTGAAGAACAGATAGAAAGGAAGTGAGCCGCCGATTATCCCGATTAAGACCAAATAAAGAATTTGTTTTTTTGAGAGAGAAAAAATCTTTTTCCACTTCCAAGTTACGATTAAAACGGCAATTATTAAAATTCCCACTATTGCATTTTTTTCAGCAGTAAAGACAAGTGGAGGTTTGATAGTTGATACGGCAATTTTATTGACAAAATTGGAAACACCGGAAATAAAAGCAGTGATGATAGCTAAATAAATTCCTTTTGAAAATCTCGAGGTCATACTTTTATGCAGGCCAAACTTGTTGATTTGTCTCGGTGTCAATTATAATTATTGCTTTGGTAGGACATGACTGGGCTGCCATCAAAATATTCTCAGGAACATCCTGGCTACCTTCGTTGATGACGGCTTTGTTTTCAGAATCAAGCTTAAACACATTAGGAGAAACTGCGATACAGGACGCAGCTCCGATACAAAGACTTCTGATAACTTTTATCTTGTATTTTCCGATCTGAACCTCTTTGTCTTCCGTCTGGGGAGCTTGATTATCCATAATAATTATCTATAATAAACATTTTTTACGTTGTTTACAAGATGCAAAATAAGATATTATTGAATTAATGCCCGATAGATTTATGAATGTAAAAATTTTGCAAAAACAAACAATCTATAAAAACGTCCTACATATAGAGTTTGATCTTTCAGGCCAAATACTTGATTTTAAAGCCGGCCAGTTTTTCTCATTAACTTTATTAAATCCTCCCTTCACAGACCAAAGGGGGAATAGCCGTTTTTTCGGTTTTATCAATAGCCCGACGGAAACCGGAAAAGCGGCAATGGTTACCAGAATCGGCGTAAGCGCATTTAAAAAGTCTTTGATGGCTCTTCCGGTTGGGGCAGAAGTAAAGGTTGATTCTGTTGGCGGGCATACGGTTTTACCTTCCGATATTAATCAAAAAATAGTTTTAATCGCAGGCGGGATCGGCATAGCTCCTTTCATGAGCATTCTGCGTTTTATTAAGGCAAAGAGTTTGCCCTATGAAATAAGCTTAATCTATGTAAATAAAGATAGGGAATCAGCAGTTTTTTTTGACGAGATGGAATCATATTCAAAAGAAAATCAATTATTTAAATTCTATCCGGTTTTCTCGGAAACAGAGTCAATAACTCCTAAGCTCGTTAAAGAAAATATTACAGAATTAAATACCAAGATTTATTATATAACCGGAAAGCAGAGCTTCGTTCTCCAGTCCTTTAAATTGCTTAAAGAATTAGGGGTAGAAGCCAAAAATATTTCAATGGAAATTTTTACAGGATATTAATATGTCTGAACGTAATCTACCTGAACAAGAATTCTCCTTCAAAAGTCTTTTTTGTCGGCTGACAAATAAAAAGTCACTTATTTTCCTTATAATTTTGGGTTGCATTACTTACTTTAACTCGTTGTTTGGCGAATTGATCGGAGATGACTTTTTGCAGATCGTTAATAACCAATATATCCATTCCCTTAACGGTCTTATCTTGCCGTTTATAAGTCCGTTGAATAATGTAGTTAATGCTTTCCGTTATTATAGACCGCTCGTATATGTATTTTATACCTTGATTTATTCATTTTCCGGCCAAACTACATTCTTTTATCATTTGCTTCAAGTATGCTTACACATTTTCAATGCATTCATAATATTTTTATTATTTAATACTGCCTTTAAGAAAAGATTGTCGCTCCTGCTGGCAATAATATTTTTAGTTCACCCGATTAATCAGGAGGCAGTATCTTACATCTCCGCCTTACAGGATATTCTGTATTTATCTTTCGGAATATTGGCGCTCTTTATGTTTCAATCCGGGCACAAGTTGACTGCTAAGCGGACATATATTATCAGTCTTCTTATCGTTTTGTCGCTAATGTCAAAAGAAACAGGAATTCTATTTATTCCGCTGATTATATTATGCGGATATCTATTTAAAGACAAAAAAATCTTTAAGTCTNCAATATTTATTTCGATAGCATCACTGTTAGGCTATGCATTTTTACGGTTCGTCATAGCCAGAAACAATCTTCCGGAATACACAGCCATTACACATAATATTTTAACAACCGGATTAATGACTCTCCCCAAAATGATTTTTTATTATCTAAAAACTTTTCTGTTTCCCAGAGAATTATCCATGACCCAGCTATGGTTAGTGAACTCAATCTCAGTGAAAGACTATTATATGCCATTGGCATTTGACATTATTGCAGCAATTTTAATAATTGGCTTAGGGGCGTTTATCTATAACCGCAAAAAAGATCAATTTCCAATATATATTTTTTTCTTAGCATGGTTCACTCTAGGAATTATACCTCATCTCCAAATCTGGGCATTAGATATGACAGTAGCTGATAGGTGGTTTTATTTTCCGTTTATCGGGCTGCTTGGTTTAATAGGAATTACATTATCCAATATAGTTATCAAGCGCAAAGCCATCAGGTGGGCATTCGGACTATTAATTTTAGTTACAATAGTAGCTTTGTCTTTACGCACGATTGTAAGGAATGCTAATTTCCAGACCACTTTAGGGCTTCTTAAGCATGATGCGCCCATCTCCAATAACTACACTATGTACAAACTTCTAATTGAAGAATATCTTAAGAAGGAAGATTTTCAAAGCGCAAAAATGGTGTTGCCTAAGCTGACCAGTCTGGATTCAAATAACGCCATCAATCTGTGGTATGCAGGTTTAATTGNTGAAAATTTAGGCAATTATCTGCAGGCTGAAGAATATTTCAAAAAATTTTCANTAAAGAATGAAGATCTACTGGTTTATATAAAATTATCTAGAATATATATTTTTAACAAAAAATATTTAAATTCCGAAGATATTCTAAAACAAGAGATTGTAAAATATCCTAATAACCCAACCCTCTGGGAGTTATTTGCAGTTACGGAATATAAACTTCAAAAAAGAGAAATAGCTCTAAATGCAGCAGGGAGAGCAAGGGAATTATTGCCTAATCAAGAAACTGAAAGTCTTTACAACATGATTTTCAATAATCAGACTTTTGACCTAAACTGAATAATTCAATAACGGTCCAGGGTTGAGAGAACAAGAATGAACATCTTCGTCCTTTATATTCCAGGTAGTTTTTTATTCTATTTTTTCAACTGCAATTTTCCTTACTCTTCTTTGCCGTAATGCTTCAAGAGGAATCGCTATAAACTTATTAACAAAATAGGCAATAATGATTGTAATAATTACAGCATTCAGCTTATCCAAATCGGTTGTCAGCATCCGTATTTTTACCACAATATTAATGATTAAAACATGAAACATGTAAATAGGATATGCAAGTTCTCCCGGTAACCGATCAAAGGCATACTTGTTGGAGAAGAGAAGAAGAAAAGGCATGCTTAAAACTAATAATAAATAATATAATAGCTTTACGATATTACCGGAATTTGACGTTGGAATAAATTGATAAACAAGAGTTATTAATATAAACGATAGACTTATTAAAAGTAAAATAATCTTACCGATATCCACATTTTTAATGTATTGATAGAATCTATAAGACAATGCGCCTGCAAAAAAGTAAACAGCTTCTGTCGGGAAAAATTGATTTACGTGTTCATCAGGATAGATTTGGTAAATGTGGGCAAAAAGAATTTTAAAGATAAGTCCGATAATAAACAAAACGATCAAAGTTTTTGTCTTTCTTACGATAAACGGCGCAATAAGATAGAACGAAAGCTCTATTCCCAGCGTCCAGCTCTGCAAAACAATAAGATGATCGTAGGTTTCCTTTATGTAATAAAAATAATCATTTGTAACAAAAATTGTGAGTTGTTTAATTGCGCTTAAGATATTTGTTACAGAAAGCTCCAGATGCAGATTGGAATAAGAAGTTATCAGAAGGAAGATGATTGTTGCAAAAAACGAAATATAATAGATAGGATAAATCCGTAAAAAACGGTTGGAAATATAAAGAAAATAGGAATTATTTTTGGCTATATATTTTTCATTTAGTATTAGAGATATGTAAAATCCGGAGATAATAAAAAAAACTTGCACCGCCATCCTGCCGCCAATGATGGAATATCCTGATATTGATCCTAAATGATCAAACAAAACGCTAAGAGCCAGGAGTATGCGTAAAATTCCCATGTAGAAGTTATTGTATCATTTAATCATTGCATGTTAGGAGGGTATCAAGCCTAACTATATTTAGATTAAGAGTATTTTTTGAAGATTTCCGACAGGTCTTTTTTTACCGGCGGAGTGCTGATCAAAGGTTTTTGGGCAATTTGCGGAATCTGCGCTTCATAAGACGGTTTTTCAACTTCATAAAATATACCAAGAGGAATTTGTTTTTCGCCCTGCCCGCCATTGGCTTCGTCTTCCCTGGCTGCCTCGCTTTGCTTGGCATGCGGGCTGGCAGGCGATGGCAGGCGGGCCCATTCCAATGACTTTTTGAAAGCTAATTCTTTGTTCGTTTTATCATAACCCTCTTCCAGCCGATATGTATTTTTTTGATAAAACCCATGTGTGTATTCGGGATTAAAACTGACGCAGGGTTGTAAAATATCAACAATGGAAATTCCCTTATGATCGTTGGCCTTAATGATTAATTCTGTCAGCTGGGGAATATTGGCTGCATATTCGCGGGCGACGAAAGTGGCGCCGGACGCAATTGCCAAAGTTACGGGATTAATCGGATCCTCCAGGCTTCCTGCAGGAGTAGATTTTGTTTTAAATCCCTTGGGTGAGCGGGGAGAAGTTTGTCCTGTTGTTAGGCCATAAACTGCATTGTCATGCAAGATAACAGTGATGTTATGATTTCTCCGGCAGGCGTGAACGAAGTGAGACGTGCCTTCTGCGAGACTGTCTCCGTCTCCCGTAAACACGAATACGTTTAAATTATTGTTTGCCATTTTTGCACCTGTTGCGACAGGGATAGCTCTCCCGTGCAGCCCTTCAAAGGAATTAATTTTTGTGAAATTCAGAATATGTCCGTGGCAACCGATTCCTGCAACAAGTAATGAATTCGAGCTATTCCAGCCTTTGGCAACAGCAGCATTCTTAAAGGCTGCCCAAATGGCAAAGTCTCCGCAGCCCGGACAAAAATTAGGCGAACACGTTGTAATTAAATCAGATAATTGCGTCATAGTTTAATACTTTTAATTCTCTCGATAATTTCCTCAGGGAAAATCGGGCGTCCGTCATATTTCAGCAGGAAATCTTTAATTTCAATTCCTGTTTTTTCGCGGATAAGTCCCGCCAGAGTTGCTTCATAATTTGCTTCAATATTAATTATGTGTTTGGCTTTTTCCAAAATGCTTTTTATTTTTTCCGAAGGGAAAGGATTCATCCATGTGAGATGCAAAAAATTAACGTTCGGAAGGGATTTCATTGCCTCAAGGATACTGCCTTTGTTGCTGCCCCAGGAGACAATCGTAATGTCAGCCTTTTCCGGTCCGAACAATTCCGGATCAGTTTTTTCACTCGCCGCGCAAGTGCCAATTTTGGCCATTCTTTTCTTCATCTGCTCATTAATTGTTTTTATATCTTCCGTATCATGGCCGACAGAGGTGTGTTCGTAGGAATTTGAGATAAAAAAGTTGCCGACTCCCGGAAAAGTTCTGGGAGATACTCCATCGGGTACTAATTTATACCGTTCATAATTTTCCTGTTTTTCCAAAGTTATCTTGCCCCTGTTGATTTCGTAGCCCGATGTATCAAAAAGAGGATAACTTCTGTCATTTTCGCAGATATTTTTGTCAATCAGAACGATTACCGGCAACTGGTATTTGTCTGCCAAATTAAATGCTTCCATAGTTAATTNAAATGCTTCTTTGACATCTCCTGCGGCAAGNACTATTTTCGGAAAGCTTCCCTGATGTCCGTGCAGAGCCAGCCGCAAATCTCCCTGGCCGCTCCACGTGGCAAGGCCTGTTGCGGGCCCGGGCCGCATCCCCAAAACAATGACCAGAGGTGTTTCAGTCATTGACGCCAGACCGTAGCCTTCGGTCATCAAGCAAAATCCTCCTCCGGAAGTTGCGGTCATAGACCTGGCGCCTGCAAGAGATGCTCCGATGGCCATATTTATTGCCGAGATTTCGTCCTCAGGTTGTTTGTAAATAAAATTGTATTTTTCCTGATTCGCTGCTAATACGGCCAGGACGTTTGAGACGGGCGACATAGGGTAAATTGCCGCAAATTGCAATCCCGCAGCAATCGCTCCCATCGCGACTGCGTCTGTGCCGTTAAGCACCATTCTTTTTTCCGAATCTTCTTTTGTCAGAATTTCTTTTTTCTTGCCTTTGAAATTTTCCAAGGCAAAATTAAAACCTAATTCAGCAGCTTTTTCGTTCATTTCAATTATTTTTTCGCCTTTATCGCCGAATTGTTCGGAAAGAATGTTTTTTAGTATTTCCAAAGATCCTCCCAGAAGCGCAGTTGTCGCTCCCAGCGCCACGGTATTGCTTAATAATTCGGTACCGCCGACTGATTTTGCAAATTTTGCCAGAGGAACCGGGAATAAAATTGCTTCAGGATTTATTTTTGAAAGATTATAATTTTTCCCCTCATCAAAAAGAATTTCCGATCCCTTTTTAAATTCTGAGAGGTGAAGGTCTATTGAATTCTGGTCAAAAAGTATCCAGAAATCGGTTCTTCTAATCGGAGAATTAACCTCTCTTTTGGAAACCAAGATCTGCATTAAATTGTGTCCGCCCTTAATAAGAGACGGGAATTCGGTATAGGTATGGACTTGCTTACCGCTTCGGACTGCGATTCTTGACAGAACCAGACCGGTTGCTTTGGCTCCCTGTCCCGCTTGTCCTCCGACTCTTAAGCTGAAGATATCTTCCATATTAAAATTTCTCAAAATAAATCTTTTCTTTAGGCAATCCCTTGGAAGATAAAATACTTACAGTTTCTTCAATCATTAGTTTATTTCCGCAAAGGTAGGCCGACATACCTGATGTATCGGGAAAATCCTGACTGACCAGATCAGTAACGTGTCCCGCTCTTTCTTTGCAATCGGCGCCGGGCTTGCTGATAGCCAAAACAAATTTGAAATTCGGATAATCCTCAGACATTTTTTGAAAATAATCTTTCCAGAAAATGTCCGTCTGGTATCTTAAACCCAGGTAAAGCGTAATCGGCGTCTTTGCATGTTCAGCTTTCAATAAATTATCAATCATGCAGCGAAGAGGAGCGCATCCCGATCCCGTTCCCAAAAACAGAATGTGTTTTGCATCATCTGATTTAAGGGTAAACGTTCCGAAGGGTCCCAAGAAATTTATCTCATCTCCGGCTTTTAAATTTTCAAAATATATTGATCCCGGTCCGCCTGGGGAGGTGTCAATCAATAGGCTGAATTTATTTTCTCCTTCGTTGGTTGCAATAGAATAACAGTTGATTCTGGTTTCTGCAACCTTGACGCTGATATACTGGCCCGGTTTGTAAACCATAGGGGATTCTGCCTCAAAAACAAAGCTATGATATTTACCGGCTAAGGTTTTGCATTCCAATGCTTTGGCTATTTTAAACGTCATACTTATTTTAATTCTTGATTATTAACTATAATTACCTTTCCGTCAACTGCCCAGACATTCTCCTTCGTAATAATTAACGGGTTTATCTCAATCTCCGATATTTCCGGCGAAGATTCAAAAACCGATCCCAAACGTACGATGATATCGCATAATTGGCCTAAAGCCAGCATCGGTTCGCCGCGGTAGCCTTTGAGAATTTTATAGATTTTTGATTTCATAACCAGATCTTTGGCAAACTCCAGGTCAACAGGTAATAGCCGTAAATTTCGATCCATAATTAACTCTGTCAAGCTTCCGCCGGCTCCGAATAGCAATACTGGTCCGAAAGTCGGATCTTGTTTGACGCCCACTATTACTTCTGTTCCATGAGTAATATCTCCCTGGATTTGCTTGACAATTTTACTTTGTGAAGCGGCAGATAAATTTTTGATTTTTTGATCAAGATCAGCAATCGCAGTTTTCAATTCTTCTTCATTGGCAATATTTTTAATAACTCCTCCGACGTCGGCTTTATGCAAAAGTCCCGGAGCAGATAATTTCAGGACTACCGGCCACTGGTTTTCTTGAGCAAATGTTTTAGCCTCGTCAAGGTCGGCAACAATTTGAGTCGGGGGAACAGGAATATCGGCTAACCGTAAAACTTCGTTAGCGTCCAAATTATCAAGCGAGCTTTGATTGTTAATTACTGCTTTGTCCAATATTGCCTTGATTTTTTGCTTATTTTCAGGTTCAAGCAGGTCATCGGTATTTTTATAAATATGTCTTGTTGGAAATTGCATTGCCCATTTCTTCCATTTCCACATAAGGCTGATTGTAGAAATTGCGCGCTCCGGAAACCTGAAAGACGGGATTTCGCATTCATTTAATTTCTTTTCACCTTCAGCAACCAGACTCCCTCCGATGAACGAACAAAAAATCGGCGTTTTATACTTCTTCCCCAGTTCGCCGATTAACTCGGCAGTTTTGGTAATCTGGGTCATTATCTGAGGCGTCAGAATAACTACCAGACTTTGCGCCTGATTGGTTTGTAAAATTATCTCACAAGCCTGAGCAACTCTATCCGCCAAAGCATCTCCTAATACATCGACCGGATCCAGAACGCTGGCAAAACGCGGCAAAACTTGATGCAATTTTTCTTTTGTCTGATCATCAAATTCAACCAATTCCAGTCCTTCCGTCAAAACGGCATCAGCGCTGATGACTGCCGGACCGCCTGCATTGGAAACAATTGCAACCTTGGGTCCGGCCGGCGCTTTTTCCCAGGCAAAAGCTCTTGACAAGTCAAAATAATCCTCAAGCGTATTGCACCTTACAATTCCGGCTTGAGCCAGAGCAATGTCCAAGACGCTGTCTTCTCCCGCGAGCGCTCCGGTATGGGATTGCATGGCTTTGGCTGCGGCAGAGGTTTTGCCCGGCTTAAGAATAAAGAGAGGATTTTTTTGAGATAATTTTGAAGCAATTTTTAGCAGTTCTTTTCCGCCGGAAATTGACTCAAGATACAATCCCGTCGGATGTTTTTGATCGGCATCTCCTTCACTTTGATCTTTCTCAAGAAAATAATTCAGGACATCGTTTTCGTTGATTACCGATTTATTGCCGATTGTAATAAATTCACTAAAGCCAAGTCCTGTCGCATTACAGTAATCAAAAAGGCTGGCTGCCAACGCGCCTGACTGGGAAACAAAACGCAGATTCCCGTTCTGATGAATTGCCTGTCCGAAAGTGGCATTAACCGGACAAAGCCTGTTAACAAATCCCAGACAATTAGGTCCCAATAAATTAAGATTGTACTTCTGCGAAATTTTGATCATTTCTTCTTCCAGCGCTTTTCCTTCCGGCCCTGTCTCTTTGTATCCCGCGCTGTAAACAACCACATTTTTAATTCCTTTTTCACCGATTTCAGACAAAACCTGGTTTACGTTGGCGGCAGGAATTGCTATTAATGCCAGATCAACAATTTCCGGCAGGCTTGCAATATTGGGGTAGCATTTCAAACCATTTATGTCTTTTGCCCCCGGATTCACAGGATAAACCTTGCCTTTAAATTCCGAGGAGAGAATGTTTTTCAGAACAATTGCTCCCAATTTTTCAGGTGCAGATGAGGCTCCGACTACGGCAATTGATTTAGGAAAAAGCAGAGAATTTAAATTTTTGTCCACGCTGCTAGTTTAGTGTAAATTTAAAAATCTGTCAAAAGATGAAAGAGGCTTAACTATTGATATTTATATATAATTTCATGACTTTCTTTTTAAGAAACTGACAATAAATAAAATGCCGATAAGAAATGCAGGTCCGGCAATGATCAGAATATAGGATAGTGAATATCCTTTAAGCGGGTTAATTAAAACATTTATTAAGATTCCCGCTAAAATAAATGCTATTCCTCCGATAAGCTCATGTTTTAAAGAAATTAATAATGCAGCCAGCAAGATAAATACGGGAATATTGTGCATGAATAATCCGATCATTATTTGCTGAAAACTTGACTTCTGAGAAATAACATCCAACGACATGAGAGCCAAAAAAATGATAAAAAGTAAGGCTATAACTCTCGGTATCCAAGATATGAATTTATTAGTCTTCACGGTTTTCACTCTTTTTTCTTATCCAGCCTGTCCAATTTGAGAAGTTTTACTCCGAAATATACAACAAATGCTACTACCAAAAAATCAATAGCTACGCTGACAAAATCTCCCCACATTAATTTAGTCGCTCCGATTACAAGATAAGCGTTTTTAAGATTTAATCCTCCGATGAGAAGACCCAGTAAGGGATTTAAAAGATCGGTAACCAATGCGGTTACCATTTTTGCGACTGCTCCTCCTAAAATGAAACCGACCGCTAAGCCCACTACGCCCTGCTCACGGACAAAATTTATAAATCCTTTCATTTTTTCCTCCTTTCCCTAAGAATAGTTATACTCCAAAACAAAAAATTGTCAATCTGAATTTATCTTGACAATAAATTGAAAATGCTATTGACTAGACTAAGGGTGATTTAATATGGCAACACTGATACGTATTCCTGACAATCCGATTCTCAAACCAAATCCGGAACATGATTGGGAACATGACGGTGCCTTTAACGGCTGTGTTGCCTTTGCGAATGGGACATATCACATGGTTTACCGCGCCCTTTCTTCCGTCAAAAAACAAGAAGGGATAGACATGCAGGTCTCGTCAATCGGATATGCGAAAAGCACGGACGGAATACATTTTAAAGACCAGCAGCAACTGATTGCTCCCGTAGAAGAATGGGAAAAATACGGATGCGAAGACCCGAGAATTACTTACATGGATGGGAAATTCTATATTTTTTATACTGCTTTATCGGTATATCCTTTTAGCGCTTACGGAATCAGGCTTGCGGTTGCCGTAACTTCCGATTTTAAAAATTTTGAAAAACATCCCGTTACGACATTTAACGCCAAAGCCATGGCGCTTTTGCCTGAAAAAATTGACGGCAAAATGGCCGCGCTTCTGACTATCAATACAGATTTGCCCCCGGCCAAAATCGCGCTTGCCTTGTTTGATAAAGAAGAAGATATCTGGTCGCCCCGCTACTGGAACCAATGGTATTCTGAGGCAAATTCCCACATTATCCATTTATTAAGAAGTCTCAGTGACCAAATTGAGCTGGGAGCGCCTCCCATTAAAACCGAATTCGGCTGGGTGATTATTTACGCTTATATTAAAAATTACACCTCCGATAACAAAAAATTCGGCATTGAAGGAGCGCTTTTGGACCTGAATAATCCCCGTAAAGTAATAGGCAGGACCATTCTTCCGATACTGACTCCCGAAGAAAAATATGAACTTATCGGCAATGTTCCGAATATAGTTTTTCCCTCAGGGGCAGCCGTCAAGGACAAGAAATTGTTTGTCTATTACGGAGCTGCGGATACCTCGACTGCGGTCGCCAGCTGCCATTTTGATTCACTTCTGGATCAGCTGAAGCCGATCGGGTCAATAGTATCTTCTAATTTCGGGAAGTTCGCCCGCTTTGAGGGAAATCCCATCATCTCTCCGCTGGTTGATTTGGATTGGCAAAAAATCGGGACATTCAATCCGGCTGCCATTTACGAAGGCGGGAAAATTCATATTGTGTACCGGGCGCAAGGGGAAGACGGAACGTCGGTCTTAGGTTATGCTTCCAGCAAAGATGGTTTTCACATCGATGAAAACCTGGATTATCCCATTTATACGCCAAGAGAAAGTTTCGAACAAAAAACAAAAGCGAAAGGTAATTCCGGATGTGAAGATCCGCGCATTACGAAAATAGACGACCGTCTCTACATGACTTATACGGCTTATGACGGAGTTAATCCTCCGAGAACTGCCTTAACCTCAATTGCCCTGGCGGATTTTCTCAAAAAAAGTTGGATTTGGGAAAAACCGAAACTTATCTCTCCTCCCGGAGTAGACGATAAGGACGCGTGTATTGTGAAAAGAGTAAAAGGAGACGGCTATGTAGCATTTCATCGCTTGGGAGATGTTATCTGGCTTGATTTCTTGAGAGATCTGGATTTTCCTGAAAAAAAATATCTGACCGGCGGAATTATTGCCCAGGCAAGAAAAGACAAATGGGACAATGTTAAAATAGGCATTGCTGCTCCGCCGATTGAAACAGAGCAGGGCTGGATTCTTTTATACCATGCTGTTTCAGATCCCGGGTTTGTTTATAAAGTCGGGGCAATGCTTTTGGATTATGCAGACCCCCGTCATATATTGGCCAGAACCGATGATCCTCTTTTGGAGCCGGAAAAACCTTATGAGATACAAGGACAAGTTCCGAATGTTGTTTTTCCCTGCGGAGCGGTGATTGTAGACAATACAGTCTATCTTTACTATGGAGGCGCGGATACCGTTACAGGTGTGGCGACAATGCCTCTGAAGACCTTGGTTGATGTTCTCCTCTCAAATAGGTCGTAATTACCTTTCAAGAGAATTCTGCTATGATTAAAAATAATGGCCGGCCGGTTTTGAGATATGTTTTTTGTTCATAAAAAACTATATATTGCCTTCACTCTTCTTTTAATAATATTTTTCACCTTTGTAAATTTTGTTTTTGCCCAAAGCTCCAATAATTCTTCGCTGGGGGATGTGACGCTGGGAGTTGCCAAAATGGTGGAGGTAAAGGAGAAGGATATTAAAGACGGCAGTATCATCTCTTCCACAGATAATGGTTTAGTGCTTTCTAACTCTTCTTATGATTCTCTGGTTATCGGGGTAGTTGCCAGAGATGCCGCGATTCTACTGAGCGGCAAATACAGCGCAACGGCTGTTCCGGTCATTTCCAACGGACAAGTCTATATGCTGGTATCGTCTAAGGATGGAGCTATCAAAAAAGGAGATTTGCTTACAACTTCCGTTATTCCCGGCGTCGGAGTTAAGGCCATAAAATCCGGTTATGTGTTGGGAACTGCTCTGGAAGATTATACGGAACCCGACCCTAAAAAAGTAGACAAAATTGTAGTGGACATGAATCTGCATTATTTCAATTCCAAACCGGCTTTCCCCGGTTCTCTAACCGATATTTTTAAAATCGCGCTTTTACCCACAAAAGAAGGCCCTACCCCGATTTTTAAGTATATTGTGGCTGCAGCTGTAGTTATGGGTTCATTTATTTTAGGTTTTCTGACCTTCGGGAGAACAGCTGCCAAGGGAGTAGAGGCATTGGGCAGAAACCCTGCTGCCAAAAGAATTATTTATCTGGGAATTGTTTTTAACGTCACTATTGTTGTGGCAATAGTGCTGGTCGGATTAACCGTCGCCTTCCTAATCTTAAGACTCTAAGCATCTATTTATTGAAACTTCATTTCTTCAATGTTAACATGGGTACATGCAGGATAGTGAGCAGGAATTTTCTTTTAAACGCTTATTCGTTCCGCTAACCACATTTAAAGCAATTCATATTATTGTCATTGTTGGATTCATCGTATATTTTAACGCCCTATTTAACAATTTTGTCTGGGATGATATTGCGTATATTATTACAAATGGAGATATCCACAACCTAAATATTTTTCATTTTTTCGGCCCGAATTCTATTAATAATATAAGTTATTATCGTCCGATTCCCACAATCTACTTCGCTGTCCTAGTTAATTTATTTGGGCTAAAAGCTTTTTTTTACCATTTTATTCAAATCTCACTCCATATTATTGACGTTTGCCTACTGTTCTATCTCTTTCAAAAGTTTTTCGGAAAAACAATTTCTTTATTTTTGGCGATGATATTTCTTACTCATCCAATCCAAGTTGAATCTGTTGTGTATATCAGCGCAACTCAAAGTGAGTTATTTTTTCTCTTCGGAATACTTACTCTAATCATCGGCACCAAGGAGATTCTTCAAAAGAGACATTTCCTGATAATATCGATATCCCTACTGTTAGCGCTTCTTTCGAATGAATTAGGATTTTTCTTTCTCATTGCAACCCTATTTTTTCAGTTTTTATTCAAGAGAAAAAGATTTTTTAAGTTTCTGCCTTTTGCAGCAGTTAGTCTTGGTGTTTATTTTCTAATGAGATTTATTATTGGGGGAATATTTTTTGGAACAATTAATTCTGTTCCAATTGGACGGCTTTCTTTACTCGGAAGAGCAATCAGTATGCCAGAAATTGCATTTTATTATATAAAAACTCTTTTCTATCCAGCAAGACTGGCAATAGATCAACTGTGGATTATTTCAGCTATTAACTTTAGTCATTTTTACCTGCCCTTGCTACTGGATCTAATATTTATTCTTTCCCTTGGATTATTGGGTCTATTCATCTATAGGAGGAATAACAAATCTTTTCGCACATTCATTTTTTTCTTCATATGGTTTGCGATGGGCTCTTTAATGCTATTGCAAATTATTCCATTGGACATGACGGTTTCAGACAGATGGTTTTACTTTCCCCTTGCCGGATTTTTGGGAATTATGGGAACCGGAGTTCAACAGATCAATCTTCAAAAGAAATCAGTACAGACAATAGCCATCTTGCTTGCTATAGCATGCATTCTATCTCTTTCAATAAGGACAATAATCCGGAATCAAAATTGGCATACAGGTTTAACGCTTTACGCACACGATGTTCCTCTGGAGGACAATTTTGATAACGAAAATAATTATGCAGCAGTCTTTGGTTTTGAGGGAGATTACGGCAAAGCATTGCCACATATCAAAAGATCCGTAGACATATTTCCTTATGAAAAAAATCTTTTCAACCTAGGTATTACCTATCGACATCTTGGGCAAAGCAAATTAGAAATTGAATATTATTATAAGGCTCTTAATTCAACAAGTTTTATCAAAGACCACAAGCATGATGTTTTGGTTTACTATCAAACGGCTAAATTCCAGCTTGCTCACGACAACATACAAGAAGCAAAACGTATTCTTAAGGAAGGATTACGTGACTATCCCGCTTCAGGAGATCTTTGGATGTATTTAGCAGTAAGTGAGTACAAATTGCAAAATCAAAAGGATGCGCTCTATGCTGCTGATAAGTCAAAAACACTACTTCCAAATGACACTACAAACGCTGTTTATTCGCATATTCTAAACAAGCAACCGATAAGCGTGGAGTAATTATTAAGTTTGATATATTGACAATCCTATATAAAACTACTACTGTGGTGATTAAAAGAAACTAATTAATGAGACTCACCCGTTCAACATTTTCTTATAAAAAAATTCTCCTTTCGCTGTTATTATTTCTTCCATTTTTTCTTTTTTCATTCTTTATTTATCCGGTAAAGGCCTCAGCGTTTACACTTTCTGGCTCAATTAAAGACAGTATAGGTAATCCTATCTCTTTGGCAACAGTAGATGTTTTTACTGCAAGTACCACAACAAGTATTACAAGTACATCGAGTGATAGTTCTGGAAATTACGTTGTTACTATTGATGGGGGAACTTATGACATAATAGTAACGCCACCATCAAATAGCAGTTTTGGTCCAGCGAATAAACTTGGTCACACAATCTCTTCAGATACAATTATTAATTTTGTTCTTGTAGCTGCGGGGACCGTTACCCTCAGTGGTCATGTCTATGATCCGTTGGGTAATCCCCTTGCTAATGTGCAGGTTGCAGGAGGAATGACTGATGCGTCGGGTTATTATTCATGGGAAACTCAACCTCAGACTTTTTATGAACTCAGAATTATTCCGGAGAATGACAATGTGGATATGTCTTTAAACGTTCCACAGAAATACATAATCTATTTTCATAATTATTCAATTACTCAAGACACAACTTGGGATATTACCATTCCTGCCAAAAAGATAATAGTACATGTGCAAGACTCATCAGGAAATCCTATTAGTGGGACAATGATCACTGCTAGTGAAACTAGCTATACACGTTATCTTCCTCTGGGAGGAAATGCTACTGACAACTTTGGCACATCTGGATACGGTGCCACACGTGGTGGAGAAGGGATTCCTGGACCGATTACAGATGCATCAGGGAATGCCACCTTATGGCTTTTCCTAAATGGCTCCTATACAATTAATGCCAGCCCAGTAAGCGGAAGTA
>JGI20214J51650_10001207_pt1 | contig 16447 bp, 16 predicted proteins | sample WetSurMetagenome_FD_51650 | JGI IMG/M metagenome (IMG submission 51650) | reverse complement strand
AAATCTGTGCAGGAGGTCTGCGGCATATTCTGCGCCACCGCCAATCCCTTGCAGGTGGTCGTGGCCGAGACCGAGCAGGGACGGGGAATCATGGGCGTAATCGATGGCGCTTCTCCGCTGGGCGCAGAGAATGCCGCCCAGGTCGAGGATAGGCGCAAGCTGCTGCGGAGGTTTGGATATAAACTTTGATCTGGCAGTTACGAACGGCCGGGTTTTCTCTGCCAGGGGCCTGATGAGCATAGACATCTGGATCAAGAATGGCCGAATTGCTGCTCTTGGCGGATATCACCGGGCTGAGGATACGATCGATGCCAGGGGCATGCTGGTCCTGCCCGGCGTCATCGATGCCCATGTGCATTTTCGCGATCCTGGACCCAATTACAAAGAGGATTGGGCCAGCGGCTCGGCTGCGGCTGCAGCAGGCGGCGTGACCACGGTAATCGACCAGCCAAACACCGTACCCCGCACACTGGATGCGGAGTCATTCAGTGAGAAGCTGGACATAGCCCGCCATCGATCTATGGTGGACTTCTGCCTCAACGGCGGGGCTGGAAACATCGACGAGCTGGCGGCTGCCGGAGCGACGGCCATCGGAGAGATCTTCTCCTACGAGCACAGCGACGAGCAGCTTCGAGGAATCCTTGAGCAGGTCGAGGGTGCAGGAATGCTGGCCACCCTTCATGCCGAGGACGGCCTGATCATAAGGGAGATGACTGCTCTGCTCCAGGACAGGCATGATGCGCAGGTCTATTCCCAGGCCAGGCCTGCGTCTGCGGAGGCCGTGGCCATAGACAAGTGCCTGGGCTGGACCCGTCGTCTGCACGTCTGCCATCTCAGCTCCGCCCAGGGGCTGCAAAAGGTCGCCCAGGCGAAGAGGGAGGGAAAAAAAGTGACCTGTGAGGCCACGCCACACCATCTCCTCCTCAACGTCAAAGACTACAAGACCCAGGGCTCATACCTGAAGATGAATCCGCCCCTGAGAAGCCGGGAGGACAGCGATGCCCTCTGGCAGGGTCTCAGATCTGGGGCAATTGATATTCTGGCATCGGACCATGCGCCGCACCTGCCCGAGGAGAAGAGAGAGGACATCTGGGAGGCTCCGGCTGGGGTGCCGGGGGTAGAGACCATGCTGCCGCTGATGCTCATCGCCGTGAAAAGGAATCTGATCAGCCTGGAGAGGCTGGTGGATGCTGCGTCCGTCAGGCCTGCCAAAATCTTCGGCCTGGCAGGCAAGGGATCCATCGAGAAAGGAATGGATGCCGATCTGGTGATCGTTGATACCAGGTCGGTCTCGCAAATAAATTCCGATCGGCTGCACAGCCGGGCGGACTGGACGCCTTTTCAGGGAAAAGAGGCCATCTTCCCACAGATGACGCTCGTTCGGGGAAATGTTGTCTACGACGGAGAGTTTTCTGTCCAGCCGGGATACGGCCGCTTCCTGGGAAAGTCGGGGATGAAGCAAAAGGTTTTATGATGGCAAGACAACTATTTTGATCATGAAATCCGATTCATCTGGGAGCGGCGATCTGGAGCGCGTGATCGGCAGGGCGGCAGTTGAGGCTGCCAGGATGTCAAGCCAGGCCAGCCAGGCGGCAAAGAAGATCCTGGGAGATGTGAGCAGCGAGATTGGCGAGGCCAAGAGCAGCGATATTGCCCCCGTCGACCTCATTGAGGGAGACGATGAGCTGATCGTCCTGGTGGCTCTGCCAGGCGCAAGCAAGGAGAAGATCGATCTGCGTGTGACTGAAGATAGCATTTATGTCGATGCCAAAATAACTCCACGGGATGGAAAATACCTGCGCAGGGAGCTGGGCACCATGGGCCGAAAGAGGGATCTCAAGCTGCCCATTGAGGTCAAGCCGGAGCAGGTGAAGGCTTCCTTCAAGGATGGAATACTGGAGGTTCATCTGCCCAAGCTCGTGGTCGTAAACGCGCAGAGGGTGCAGGTGGATTAGAACACCCTGCCCTGCACCCGACTTATATTGAAGACCGCAGTGCTGGCGATATGCATCACCGCGAAGGTTCCGGCCTGAATGGGATCAGTTACCACCAGATCAGCCTGTTCGGGAACCGAGCCCGCCATCTTCAGGGCAATAACCGGTATGCCTTCCGCCTGCAGCTTTTTTATCTCTTCGGTGATGCGTCCGCCCATGAGGGCACCGGCCAGCACCAGGATGCCGGCGCGGGGCAGCCGGCGAACGGCGCTCACTGCGTCGGCGATGGCATCTTCGCCCACCAGGGGAATGGTATCCACGCTGATGCGCTCTCCCCGCAGGTTGTGCCGGTCAGCTTCGCTTACCGCCCCCACAGCGACCTGGGCCACCTGAGCTCCGCCGCCGATGATTATCACCCTCGAGCCGTATATCTTCTCGAAAGGCTTGTGAATGGAGACCTCGAATATGGAATCAAAAGCCTCCAGCTCCTGCACAATCCCTGAGACATCTTCAGCCGGGCAGTCTATCTCCATATAGACCGACGCCTTGCCCTGGTTCATGCCTCTTTCGACAACAAACTGCTGAGTGTAAACGATGTTGCCGCCCCTCTTGGCGACCGATCCGGCGATGTCGCGCAGCATTCCCGGGCGGTCCAGACAGATCACATTTATCGCTGTGCTCATTTCGTGCCTCAACTTCCCCTGTGGTGCCGGGAAACTTTAATATGACGAGTGGTCTAACGTTATGCTAATGGAATTCTGTCCCCAATGCAAGAGCATGATGATGCCCAAGGACGGCATGATGGTCTGCAGAAAATGCGGCCATAAGATGCCGAAAACCGCGGGTGATTCCATGCTCAGCAAGACTAAACAACTGGATCGCGTCGTTCCCGTCCTGGAGCAGGAGTCGTCGGGCCTGCCCACCACCAACTGCAAATGTCCGGAATGCGGCAATAATATCGCATACTGGTGGCTTCGCCAACTCCGTTCTGCTGATGAGAGCGAGGTCCGGTTCTTCCGCTGCACGAAATGCAGCAGAACCTGGCGAGAATACGACTAGGCATCAACTATATTAAATATAAAACGGTTCTGGTGGGTGAGGCTCAAGGAATGTTCAAGGCAGTAATCAACGCAGAGGCTCTGCGCGATGCAATAGATTCAGTCTCTTCTCTGGTGGATGAGGTCAAGTTCTCCATATCGGAAAATGGCCTGGAGCTGAAGGCAGTGGACCCGGCGAACGTCGCCATGGTATCGCTGCGAATCGGCAGCCAGGCGTTCGAATACTTTAAAGCCGATCCCTGCGAAATCGGCATTGATCTGGTCAGGCTCAGCGATGTGCTGAGCATGGCGGACAAAGGCGAGAACGTCCAGCTGGAGCTGGAAGAGGAGAGCCACAAGCTGAAGATAGCCGTGGGGTCACTCTCCTACACCTTAAGCCTGATCGATCCCACTGCCATCCGAAAAGAGCCGCGCATACCCGAGCTGGACCTGCCGGCCCACGTGACCCTGCCAGGAGTGGAGCTGCGCCGGGCGGTGAAAGCTGCCGAAAAGGTCAGCGATCATGTGATACTGGGCGTCTCGGATGAAGGCTTCTACATGGAAGCTAAAGGAGACATAGACTCGCTCAAGCTCAAGATTCCCAGCACCGAGCTGCTCGGAATGAAGCCGGGCGAGGCAAGAAGCCTCTTCTCTCTGGACTACCTGGAGGATATGTCTAAATCCATAAGCAAAGCCGGCGAGGTGACCCTTGAAATGGGAATAGACTACCCCTTGCGCATTCATCTCAAGCTCGGCCAGCATGTGGAGATCAATTACCTCCTCGCTCCCCGAATCGAACAGGAATGAAGGCCTTCGATTACCCTTTTACCGAATATGCAGCAGGAGAGGTGCGTGAAGCCGGATACTCTCTGGACAGCCTTCTCGGCAAGACCTTGTTTAAGGCCGTGCGCAGCCGGGCGGCCCAGAGGGTCTCCGAGGCCATGAGCGGCACCATCTCAGAGACTGCGACCAACACCGAGGCTGAGCAACTGACTGAGCTTCTCTCTTATCCCCTGGCAAGGATCCTGGTATCATGCCTTGATGATTCCATTCTGCTGCGCCGCTACGCCCTGGCTGAGGCAAAGCTGGCCTACAAAAGGATGCAGGAAGAGAAAGAGGGGCTCGCTGCCATTGCCGACGACCTGGGGCTGCACCCCCAGGGTCCAGGACCCTATAAAATCCATTTTGCCGAGTACATCCGGGCGGCGCATCGCATGCACAGTCCAAAATGGAAGCTGACCAACCGCGACCTGCAACTGGGATACCTCACCGTTACCAGAGAAGAGCTGATGCGGATCATGGAGGAAGCAGCCAGAGAGAAGATTCTGAAAGGCCTGCCCATTTCCGTGGACGAAAAGACCTGTGCCGCCCTTCAGGAATACCTCCTGCCGCTCAAAGAGCAACTGGATGTCATCAGGGCGCGGGATAGAGTCGACCTGGGAGCGGTCAACGAAGGAGCCTTTCCCCCCTGCATCAAAAAGATGCTCACAGATGTCGCCAAAGGCACTAACCTGGCCCATAGCGCTCGATTTGCCCTGGTGAGCTTTCTCTTGCAGATAAGCATGACCGCGGAAGAGGTCATGACTCTCTTCAGCACCAGCCCGGACTTTGATGAGGAGAGAACGCGCTACCAGGTGGAGCACATCGCCGGAGCCACCGGCACCAGCTACAAGCCACCTGCCTGCGCCACCATGGCCACCTACGGTAACTGTCCTGGTGAAGACGAACTCTGCCGCAGGATAAGGCATCCCCTCAGCTACTACGAGAGGAGGATGAAGATCTTCAAGCCCCTCCCGCCAGAGAGATTGCCAGAACAAAGGACCTGAGCGGGGCATAGTCGACGCCCTCCGGCCTGGCGAACAGGCGGATCTCATCTTTTTCCAGCGGCTTAAAGCCAAGTCCAGCGTCCTCTGCTGCCCGGCTTTCTGCAAATCCCACGTCCGCCCGTCCGGAGGCAACCGCCGCCGCCACCGCTGAATGAGTCCTGGCCGCCCGCACGTAGCTGGGATGAGAGAGGCCCAGAGACCGAAGGTGCCGCTCAAATGCCCCGTGCAGAGCAGAGTCCCGGTTCCAGCCCACAATGCGCTGGCCGGAAAGGCCTGACAGGACAGCGCAATCCCGGAAAACCAGGCCCAATTCCCTTGTGAACGCTCCGGCCAGCTGCATTCCTTCTGGCATCCTTTCCGGTCCGCTGACTGCAGCCAGGTCAGCCACCCCATCCTCCAAAAATAGCCTGGCCCGCATCGAGCCGTTATTGAGAAGCTTTATGCGCAGGGGCATGCTCTCCGCCAGCTTTTCCAGAAGCCAGGAATTTTCGCCCGCCACCACAAGGTCGGCAGTCTCCATCTCACCAAACAGCTCAACCTCGACCCTCTCGCCCTTTTTCAGATACTCCATGCCCACCGGGACATCGATAATGCCGTCCGCGCCAGCCAGAGTGGTGATGGAGCCGCTGCCCTTGTCCACCGGATAGACCAGGCCCTTTGACAGTCCCACGGCAAACTTCTGGCGTCGGCCATCGAATCTCAGAGGCCCGGAGAGAGAGCCGACCGCCTTTTTTCGAATTTTCCGCTCGCCCAGAACGGCGCGGATGGCTGGAGAGGCAATGCTAGAGAAGACGGTGAGCGCGCTGGTGGGATAGCCGGGCAGACCCAGGCAGGGCTTGCCGTTGATCAGGCCGAAGATGGTGGGCTTGCCAGGCTTGAGGTTTACACCGTGAAATATCAGCTCGCCAACCTCCTCAAAAACCGTGAATATCATATCCCCGACGCCCGCAGAGGTGCTGCCGCTAACCAAAACCATGCCGCACTCGGCAGCCATCTTTTGCAGCATCGCAGCCATCGATTCCTTCCTGTCGGGCAGGATGCCGTAGGGAATGGCCTGGGCGCCGCAGTCGGCCACAGCCGCAGCGATGGTATAGGTATTGATGTCGTAAATCTGGCCTGCGGCCAGAGACCAGCCCGGAGTGACCAGCTCATTTCCGGTTGAGGCCACCGCCACCCGGAGGCTTTTTGCCATCACTTCCGTCCTGCCCAGGGCCGCCAGAACCCCAATCTCCCGGACGGCGAGCTTTGTGCCGGGGAAGAGAACAACTTCGCCAAAGGAGATGTCGCTTCCCGCCGCCTGCACGTTCTCGGTGCTGAAGACCGGCCTTCTGATCAGGACGCGATCCCCCTCCGCCTGGCTGTATTCGATCATGACCACTGCGTCCGCTCCTGGCGGCATCATGGAGCCGGTGGAGACCTCTGCCGCCTCGCCACGAATTATGCTCAGGGGAGCGAGAACGCCCATTGGAACGCTGCCTGCCAGGCGCAGGCAGACGGGCCGGTCCTCCCTGGCCTCCAGGGTATCGGCGGACTGCACGGCAAATCCGTCCATTGAGGCGCGGGAAAATCCCGGGACATCAAGTGTTGAGACGATCTTCTCCGCAAGGATGCGGCCCGCAGCAATCAGCAGCGGCACAGACTCTGCGGCTGTGCGGGGAAGGTGGCTTTGAACTATCGATAGGGCTTCTTCCAGAGGGATGAGGCTACGAAACTCCTTACGCATGAGGGGCATTTTTAGCAGGAGAAGATATAAAAGGATCTTCGCGCCCAGCGCGCCCTTGCACGAGATACCGTTTCACGTGAAGGCGCGAAGTTTGTTGAGATCCTTATTGGGGGACGCTTTCAGGGTAACGAATCGAGGATGGGCGCTCAGAACGTGCAAGTTGTTCATAGTTTGGGTTTGATCTTCTATGGAATGAATGGAGCTTGGATCAGTCTGAATATCCGAGATCCTTGGCCTTGGTAAAGGCTGCAGCGGCTTCGCGGTCCCTTCCAAGGGCATCTAGAGCAATTCCTTTCTTGTTCCAGGCATATGAATCATTTGAATCTAGCCGGATGGCTTCATCCAAAGCCCTAATTGCATCATCGTACTTGCCTTGTTTGACTAGAACATTGCCTTTGCCATTTCTGGCATCAGAATAGTTTGGATCTAGCCGGATGGCCTCGTCATAAGCTTGGATGGCTTCATCATACTTCCCCTGCAAATAAAGAACAACACCTTTATTGCTCCAGGCATTTGCATAGTTGGGGTTGATCCTAATAGCCTCATCATAAGCGTTGATGGAATCATTGAATTTTTCTTGATATCTAAGTGCTAGGCCTTTGAAATTCCAGCTATACGCATAATTTGAATCTAGCCGGATAGCCCTATCATGAGCGCTGATAGCATCATTGTATTTACCTAGAGATCTAAGTGATGAGCCTTTGATATTCCAGGCGTCCACATATTGCGGATTGATATTTATGGCCCTGTTACATGCTTGAATCGCTTTGTTATACTCGCCCTGAGCTTCAAGCGCAGAGCCTTTGTTACTCCAGGCATTTGCATAGTTGGGGTTGATTCTAATAGCCTCATCGTAAGCGTTGATAGCATCACTGAGTTTGCCCTGATCTTCAAGTGCTAAACCCTTGTTATTCCTGGCATAGGCATAGTTTGGATCGATTCTAATAGCCTCATTGTAAGCTCTTATCGCTTCATCGTATTTTTTTAATCGACTGAGCGCAGAGCCTTTATCGTTCCAGGCTTCTGCACACTGTGGATTGGATCTTGTGGCAATATCATAGGCTTGGATTGCCTCATCATACCTGTTAAGATTACAAAGAACATTAGCTTTATTTTCCCATCCATATTCTGAGGAAGGATCGAGCTCGATCGTCTCATTGCAAAGTTCGATAGCCCTATTGTAGCAATTGCTTTCATTATGTTCCGTCCCAATAGAAATAAATTCGAATTCCAACGTCCGAATCAAATCGTATGGATTGCGATATCCTTTTTCGGAGCTTATGGCTTTTAATGAATAGTTTCCCGCTCGATAGATGGCATCTAAATTTCCGGTCAATTCATACTGGTTGTAAGCATCTAGCGCTTCAGTATAATATCTGAGACCTTCCCAAGTCTTTGCTGAAACATTAGATTGTGGCAGATCATGGGCAATCATGAACGTCAAATTCCTGATCATTTCATAGAGCTGCACTTCATTGTTATTATCGACAGGCTGTCTGACCATCCAGCTTTGAATCTTATTGCCTTCTAACACTGCTACCAGGATAATATTTGGGCCATATCTTTGCAGGCTCCCCCTTATCGTAGTATCTGGTTTGCTGGCAGGACAGATATTTTTGAAAGCAATAATGAGTTTTCCTGGGTCCAGTGAACCATAGCCCGTGCTAATAGTTCCGATATCTGCCATGCTGAATTTCATGGTTTCAGTCTTGGGAACTAATGTGTTAAGATTGCTGGGCGATAGATCTGCAGATAAACCAGCTTCAAAATTGATATGATCTTTGGATAGAATTTTCACCTTATATTTTATGGTGTGAATCTGCTGTATTCGCAACAATTCTGATGTGATCTGATCGGCTATTGCTATTCCACTGAGATTTTCATTTTTGATCTCAAAAGGTAAAACTACAATGCCGGGTTGTGTGTAAATTTTTATAAATATAGATAGAATAGATAGTAATATAAGTGCGAAAATGATAATTCTCAGCAGGGTGAATAGATGAGCTGCAATAGTATCCAGCAGTTGGTTTTGACAAGACATTCTTTTTTTAAGACTCATATTAGACATCCGTATGCTTTATTATCATTTTTGTTATACGCTTTTTCAGTATTTTCGGCAGTTCATCTCTCCACGGGACGCCAGACTCTGAAGAATGCCATGTTTAGGCACTGTTCACGCAGCATGCAGAACTTGAGCGCAAATACTACTGATGCCCACCAAAAAATGTTACTGAGGTGGTTTATCAGATCCACGCGAACCAGGGGAAGAGCCACTGGTCTTATTTTCGTTTTGCACTGCAAGATCAACGTCTTTGTTCGAGAGATCAACATGATTGCGGTTGGATATTTGGCTTAATGAAACTGTCTGAATTTGGCCACTAAAAAGCCCACTAAATGCATCCGCCTTTATAGGATAAATGAGGCCTGACTGAGGATTCAAACCCATGGGCACAATTTGGCCACTAAACTGTCCGCCGCTATAATTTAGGTCCCCTACTGCGATTATATTTTCAGGAAAAATTGGAATGAGTGGTAGTTCGGGCTGAGGAGTCAAAGCAGTAGTCACGAGTCCTAAAACAAATACGGCGACCAAGATTGTTAGTATGCATCTGAAAGGTATTAATTGCAATCTTACCACCGCGCAATATTTATGTCTCGTTAGGTTATAACTCTTTCTAAGCATTGTATGATTGTCTAAAATAGCAAATCTGAAAAACGTAGTTGGACGACGTGGGGTGCACAGGAAGTGGCAAGAAGGCACCAGGCTTCACTCGCACATGGATATATCTCATGGCCTATGATTTGTGAAATCAGCTCATACCCAAACGTTCCTTTATCGCCCGGACATCAGCCTGCATTTGCCTGGAACATCCTGGTTGGATATCCTCGCGCAAACCTTTGATCTCTTCAATGATCGCGTCAGTGTTTGCTTTCACCTGCGGTATTACGTCGGTATTCTTTCGCACTGCCTGGAGATCATCCCTCATATCCAGGAGCAGCGGGATGGCTTTGTTCAATTGAACCGCGGCACAGAACTGGGCATATTCTCCAATCTTCATGATATCGCCCTTGAAATCATCAAAGATGATATTCGACACTTTCGAGCGAGCGGGACGTTTGGCCCTTACCGAGGCGCGAAAGGATTCAATGGCTTCTTCATCGCCATCTGCGAAGGCCAAGACCTCTTCCCCATCAATGCTTTCTGTATTATGGGCTTCAAACATACGAATTCTATTTGCCATTGCCATGCTCATCAGGAAGTATCTGTAGCCCACATCATGCACTTTGTCTCCGGCGATCTTGATTTTCAGCTTCATGTCACCCATGATATGCATTCGCAAGATATTTGGTTGTTTGCTCGATTGTGTCTCAGGAATGCTTTGATGCGACACGCGTCGGCAGGGTGAGCGCCCTGGAGCACATCGGGGGCCAAAAAGGATATCTCATCAAATGAAAGTAGCTCTTTGTGAATCGATTCGACCTAATCCTGCGGGGCATCAAAGCCGCCTGGCCCATATGCATAGGCTACCTCCCCCTTGGCTTTGCCTTCGGAGTCCTCGCCCAGAAGGCGGGATTGGATCTGCTGGATATTGCTCTCATGTCGGTACTGGTCTATGCCGGGTCCTCCCAGTTCATCGCCGTGGCCATGCTGAGCAGTGCCGCTGCGCCCCTATCCATCATTCTCACCACATTCATAGTCAATTTGAGGCACTTTCTGATGAGCTCGTCCCTGGCGGTTTATCTGCACGGCGAGAGCAGAAGATTCCTCTCCCTCTTTGCCTATGGAGTCACTGACGAGAGCTTTGCTATAAATCTGGTCAGGTTTCGAGAAGGTGGTTGGGATCGCTATCAAGCCCTGGCAGTCAACCAGCTCACCAATTTCACCTGGATCGGGAGCACAATTCTCGGCAGATTTGCCGGGCAGTTCGTTCTCGCGGGAAGCTATGGAATCGATTACGCGCTGAGCGCCATGTTCCTCTGCCTTTTAACCTTTCAGCTCAGAGGGCGGATCTACCTATTGACGGCAATCATATCCGGAGCGGCGGCGGTCGCAATATCGCTTGTCGTTTCCGGAAACAGCTTTGTTATTATGGCTTCGCTCCTGGGAGCTACGGCCGGATTTGCCCTCAAGAGATATGCCCGAAGAAGGAGGGGTCTCTGTGCAGGAAACTGATTACCTGCTGCTGGTAATCGGCATGGGGCTTGTGACCTACATTCCCCGCTACCTGCCCCTATTCCTTCTCGCTCAGAGAGAGCTGCCTTGCTGGCTCATCGAGTGGCTGGACATGATCCCGGCGGCGATCCTGAGCGCCCTGGTATTCTCTGAGCTATTTCTTTCCGGAAGCCCGCGCCATCTGGAACTGATTTCAGCCAAATCGCTGGCGGCAATTCCAACCCTTTTCGTCGCCCTCAGGACCGGATCGCTCGGCTGGACGGTGATTTCCGGGATGGCGGTCTTCTGGATGGCTGAGAAGATCCTTTGAACAAGATCCTTTGACCAAAGCCGAAGCCCACGCACAGATGGAAAGCTAAATATATGATTGTTGATATGGAGATAAACTATCAGCAAGGAGCGTTTGCAGCATGGCAAAGGCAATCGTGACCATTCCGGGCGTTATTGGAGGACTATTTGGCATCCTCGTCGGCGGCCTTGAGCTATTATGGTTTATCGTCTCTGCCGTATCCTCGCACATTCCCAGAAGCTGGATTGAAGGCAGTTTCATCTCTCCGGAAACGGGAGCCATCATCTTTATCCTGCTGGGGATGACGGGGGCGGTATCATCTCTGCTCTATCCGGTGAAAAGAGTGAATTTGGGCGGAGCAATTGTCTTTTGCGGACTGGCGGGGTTTCCGGTTGGATATGCCTCAGGGTCCTACGCAAGCATGGGCTGGACTGGCTGGATCATTCCTGGAGTCCTGCTGACGACTGCCGGGATAGTATCGCTGGCCGGGCCGGATAGAATCGCTTCATCCCTCCCCCTTCTAAATAGCAATAGTAGCCGGAGCCGCTTTCTGGTCCGGGTTCTCTACGGCGTCCTCTTCGCAGGAGTGCTGGCTCTGATCATGATCGGCCTGCTCTTTGTCGGCTCGGTTCCCGACACCAGTCCGCAGGGAGTGGACGCTCAGGACCAGCGCGACCTGGAGAGCGCGGGAGTCTCCCAGAGCATGGGCCTGTACAACGAGTCCCTGCCTATTTATGACAGTGTAATCTCCCGCAATCAATCAAACTTCATGGCCTGGTACTACAAAGGCACAACGCTCTTGAAGATGGGCAGATATGATGAGGCGATATCCTGCTTTGACCGAGCCCTGGAGATGAAGCCAGACCTCATGGCCGCGCAGGATGCCAGAAAGGAAGCACTCCGGAAGCAGAACCGTACAGCGTAGGACCTGCATCGCTATCAGGATGATCGCCAACAGGCAGAAAGACGCATGCAAAGGTTTATTATCATCGCGCAGGACTGAGATCAATTGCATCTCATGCCGATTTCAGAGATAAAATCCGAGTGCATCCAATCAGCCAGATAGAATGAAAGTCAGGTGTAGAAGTTGCTGACCGCTAATCACATTCAAGAGCTTTGCAGGTATCGTGATCTAATTCTTCGCATAGCCTGGAGCGATTTCAAGCTGCGCTATAAAAATTCCGCTCTGGGCTTCCTCTGGTCGCTATTAGATCCACTGCTTATGCTTATCGTCCTTTATGTCGTATTTACAAACCTCATGCGCATACAGGTAGAACATTACCAGCTTTTCTTGCTCCTCGGGATAATCCTCTGGAATTTTCTGGACAGGGGAACATCTCTGAGCATCTGGGGCATTGTGGGAAAACCAAGCATGGTGCAGAAGGTTTACTTTCCGCGCGACATTCTCGTCATATCCACCTGCATTATGGCGCTCATGATGACTGCGCTGGAGTTTTTGGTATTCATAATATTCATGGCAGTCTTCCAAGTTATGCCAGGCATGACTATAGCCTATTTTCCACCTATTTTCGCATGCCAGTTTCTTATAGTCCTGGGATTGTCTCTGGCCCTGGCTGCCCTGAATGTCTACTTCAGAGATGTGCAGTTCATCTGGAAGGTTATTGTCCAGATCGGATTCTTTGCCACGCCAATTATATATCCTATCACTATATTTCCGGAGAATGTGCGCTGGATGGTAATGATCAACCCCATGGCCCAGATAATAACAATGATGCGTGATTGTATCCTCTACCGGACGGGGCCGGAACCCCTGAGTCTGGTCTATCTGGCCATATCATCATTGCTGGTGCTTTTCGCAGGTTACCTGATCTTCGACCGACTTGAGCCTAATTTTGCCGAGGCGATCTAGGATGGCAGTAGGGTCTGGGATGGCGGTAGAGATGGACCATATCTGGAAGACCTTCCAGATTCCCCATGAGAAAAGGACCACGCTATTTGAGAACCTGATGGGACTATGCAGGCCCAACAGTTTTGAAACCTTTTCAGTATTAAAAGATATCAGCTTTAAGGTGGAAGCTGGCGAATGCGTGGGCATAATCGGAGACAACGGCTCAGGCAAGAGCACGCTTCTCAAGATCATAGCCAATATTTTGCGGGCAACAAAGGGAACAGTCCGGGTTAAAGGCAAGATGACGCCGTTCCTGGAACTGGGTGTAGGCTTTCATCCCGATATGACGGCACGGGAAAACATCAGCGTTTACGGCACCATAATGGGCTTATCCAGAAGAGAGATCAATGATAGTATCGATGATGTGATAGATTTTGCGGGACTGCACAAGTTCGAGGACACGAAGCTCAAGAATCTCTCATCCGGAATGCAGGTGAGACTGGCCTTCTCTACTGCGATTCAGACTGAACCGGATGTCCTCTTAGTTGATGAGGTGCTGGCTGTGGGAGACATGGAGTTTCAGCATAAATGCTTCGATGTCTTCAACCGTTACAGGAAGGAGGGTGTAACCATTCTCTTCGTCTCGCATGACCTCGGTGCAGTCAGGCGCTTTTGCGACAGGACGCTGCTCCTGGGTGGAGGCGAGCAGAGGGCTTTTGGGGAGACGGGAGAGATTCTGGATAAATACGTATATGGAGAAAAGGAAAGCAACCTGGAGAAAGAGGCCGCTGAGAAGGAGACCACGCCTGCCAGGCCCAATAGATGGGGCGATAAAAAGGTTACAATAACTGATGTTAAATTCCTCGACAAGTTCGGCATGCAGAGCAGCAGGTTTTCTTCTTTTGATCCCATGACCATCAGAATATTCTACAGCGCGCCGGATGGGATTTGCGATCCGGTATTTGGCATTGCACTGTACAGCGAAAAGGATCAACATCTTTACGGCACCAATACCGAGCTGAAAAATACTACTATTGACAAGATCGAGGGCGACGGATATATTGATTTGGAGATTGGGAGGATACCGATGCTGTCCGGGCGATTCCTGCTCACGGTTGCGGCCCAGACGCACGAAGGCAATGTCTTTGATTGGATCGATAAGAAATACTCCTTCGAAGTCTTGCGAAAAGATAGAGATGATGGACTCTTCGAGGTTCCCTGCAAATGGGTCGCATAACCGAAGTATCCATTTCAAATTCATTTGAGATTAGCGGCAGAGAGGGAAATCTCCGGCATCGAAGGATTTGCCAGATGGAGGTTCTACCGCTACCTTTTCAGCCATTTGGAACCGGTGACACCGAGCGCTGCATAGAGATTCCTTGGGCAACCTTCTGCTATCGGGGCGAGCGCAGGGTTCTGGACGTTGGATATGCCAATGCCGAAGATCGCTACATTAGCCCTCTCCTTGGCCAGGGAATACCGGAACTTTATGGCCTGGACTTATCGAGCCGGGTTGTTCCCAATGTGATTGCCGTAGCGGGAGACATGAGGAGGATGCCCTTTCGAGATGCTGTCTTCGATCTGATCTTCTGCATTTCTACCATAGAGCATGTGGGCAGGGACAACACCATTTACGGTCAGGGTCCACAAGTTCTTGACCAGGAAGGTGACCTTCAGGCTATCAAGGAGTTGGGCAACCTGACGAAGCCAGGCGGCAAGATGGTGATCACAGTTCCCTATGGCAAGCTCCATAATTACGGTTGGTTCCTGCATTATGATAAACAACGCTTCGATAAACTGATTCAATTTTCAGGTTGCCATCTTCTTAAGAAAGATCTCTTCCTCTACAAGAATGGCTGGCATCGGGCCTGCGAAACGGCACTAAGCGACGTTCTTTACAGGGACAACGACGCGCCGGCAGCTGCGGGCCTGGCCTGCGCCCTCCTGGAAAGGCCGGGCAATGGGACGGAGCCAAATAATCCCGATTCAACATCTCTGAGCGTGGCAAGGAACACAACGGTTGCCAGGAAAAAAAATAGCCTGTTGTTCTACGTGAACGGTTTCCATAATGTCGAGAACTGGTCCGGCATGCCGACTCGATGGATGCAGGCTGATGCCACCCTGCTGGTAAACTCGCTTGAAAACCAAATATCAACATTGAGCTTGAATGCACTCAGTTTCTACCGTAACCGGACGCTAGAGATCTACTCTGGTGATGAGTTGGCAATGCAGGTGGTTGTGCCCGTAAATCTCATCAACATCAGCACGCCCATACATCTCGCAAATGGAGCGAATGCAATATGGCTACGGGTGCTGGAAGGGTGTGAGCGGCCTTGTGATAAGCCTGAGCTCAAAAATCCTGATGGAAGGTGCCTGAGCGTGGCGGTGCAGAATCTGGCTCTGACGTGATGCATAATAACATAAAGTTCCAAGAATGTAGAGTCCCATGAAGGCAAAGCTTATAATTGTTACAGCATACTCCTTTAAATTGTCGCCAAAGGAAATGATGCCGGAATCTTCGAGGTTCGCTGAAAGTGGGCCACATAGCTGAGGGTGTTTGCATTGGATACATTCGAGATTCGCGATGAAGAGATAAATGTTGAAGAGATAATGCAGAAGATCCGGGAAAACATAAAGAGACGGAAGGAAAATAGCGCTCATCAAGAAGATGGGAAGCAAATTCTTTGCCAACCGGAAGAACAGATGAGCCTTTGCCAGCCTGCGGAACAGGTTTTAGATGAAAAGAAAAGCGATTTGCTCAAATGGTCAGATGAGATTCGAAGAGATCTCGATTATATTAATTCTAACTGGGACATTCAGAACAATAGCTATTTCATAAGCTCCCATAGGCCCTATTCCGGAAAGTTTCTCATTAAGGGTAGAGAGCTGGTGCATGGGGAAGTCAGGCGCTATGTAGATCCCATGATTGGCAAGCAAAGAGAATTCAATGGAAGCGTAGCGAGAACCCTTAACGAGGCCACAAAAAAGATCGCGGAGATATCACAAATTGTGACATCTGCACGTGCATCCGTGATGGTTGTAAGCGAGACGACCAGAAGGATATCTGAGATATCACAAAAGACGATAGAGCTCGAGAATGAAGCCGCCGGGAGGATAAGGTCAGAGATTGGAGGAAAGGTAGACGAGAAAATCGAGTTGGTAAGGAATGAGATTGGAGAAAAGATCGATGAGCAGGTTGGGCTCGTGAGATCGGAGATTGGAGGAAAGATTGACGAGCAGATCGGGCTCGTGAGATCGCAGATTAGAGGAAAGGTTGACGAGCAGATCGGGCTCGTGAGATCGGAGATTGGAGGAAAGATTGACGAGCAGATCGGGCTCGTAAGATCAGAGATTTGCGGCAAGATCGACGAGAAGATTGGGCTCGTAAGGGCGGAGATTGACGGGAAGGTAGATGAGCAGATTGGGCTCGTGAGATCGGAGATTGGCGATAAGGTCGACGAAAAGATCGGACTAGTAAGGGCTGAGATTAACAATGAGATCGCTACTCAAGTCAAAGCCATCGTATCAGCTATGAATCAGGAAATTGAGAGTAGAGCAGGTCTGGCCAGCATACTTGATAGAAATATAGGGAATTATCAGAGTATGAAGACCCCC
>JGI20214J51650_10001206_pt1 | contig 16453 bp, 14 predicted proteins | sample WetSurMetagenome_FD_51650 | JGI IMG/M metagenome (IMG submission 51650) | reverse complement strand
GGTACTTTTCCTCCGTAATAATTATTGGTAAGGACGAGGGTCCGGTTCACAAAGTTTCCCAAAATTGCGACGAGTTCATTATTATTACGGGCCTGAAAATCTTTCCATGTGAAGTCATTATCTTTTGTTTCAGGGGCGTTAGCACAGAGAGCATACCTTAGAACATCCTGTTTCCCCGGGAAATCCTCGAGATATTCATGAAGCCAGACAGCCCAGTTCCTGGAAGTAGATATTTTATCACTTTCCAGATTCAGGAATTCATTGGCAGGAACATTTTCAGGGAGGATATAACTTCCTTCAGCTTTAAGCATTGCGGGAAATATAATGCAATGGAATACGATGTTGTCTTTGCCTATGAAATGAACCATTTTTGTTTCAGGGTCCTTCCAGTATTTTTCCCATTCTGGAGTAANTTCCTTTGTAGCAGATATATAACCAATTGGGGCATCGAACCATACATAAAGGACCTTTCCTTTGGCCCCTTCCACAGGCACAGGAACACCCCAGTCAAGGTCGCGGCTTACAGCTCTGGGTTGTAATCCCTGGTCGAGCCACGATTTACATTGTCCGTACACATTTACTTTCCACTCCTTATGATCTTCGAGGATCCATTTTTTAAGCCAGGGCTCGTATTTATCGAGAGGCAGAAACCAATGCAGCGTATTACGTAATACAGGTTTGCTTCCACTGACTGTTGAATGAGGATTTATAAGATCTTCAGGACTTAGTGATGTGCCACATTTTTCACACTGGTCACCATATGCATTCTCGTTTCCGCAATGGGGACAAGTGCCCATNATATACCTGTCTGCCAGAAAGCACCCGGCTTCTTCATCATAATACTGTTCAGATGTTTTTTCACTGAATTCACCTTTGTCATATAATGTCCTGAAAAAACCTGAAGCAGTTTCGTAATGTACTTTATTTGATGTGCGTGAATATATATCGAAAGCAATACCGAAATCCTCAAAAGCTTTTTTATTCAAAGAATGATATCTGTCAACTATTTCCTGTGGGGTTACCCCTTCTTTCCGGGCTTTGAGTGTAATAGGCACACCATGTTCATCAGATCCGCAAATAGATATCACATCCACCCCCTTCATTCTCAGGTATCTGGTATAAATATCTGATGGTATATAAACGCCAGCCAGGTGACCTATATGTATTGGTCCATTTGCATAGGGGAGGGCAGAAGTGACAAGATATCTTTTGAAGTTCTTCATGAGATTGATAATGAGGAGTTAACTTTTTAAAAAACCGAACAAAGATAATAAAATTAGCAGTTCCCAAGCGAGGTCCTCCTTTAGTTTATTTCGTAATGGGATTCTGGGATTGCTTCGTCGCTGCGCTCCTCGCAATGACACTAGTTTTAATAAGTTTCTTCTAAACACATCCCATCGGGCAGGATGTCTATAATCAGAATGCAGATATCAGAAGATCGAGATCTTTGGATATGATTCCAAACTTCTGGCCCAGGGTTTCATTTGTAAGCATTCCATTATAGAGGTAGGCGCCATTACGGACACCCTGGTCGTATTTAAGTAAATGCGTAATACCACCGGCATCAGCCATACTCTGAAGCAGGGGAGTGAAAATGTTGCTGAGTGCAATTGATGCTGTACGTGATACACGTGATGGCAGATTCCATGCTGAAAAATGGACAACACCATGTTTTTCATAGACAGGATCCTTCATTGCGCGACATTCGGTGGTTTCAATACAACCACCACGGTCGATGCTCAGATCAATTATTACCGCCCCTTTTTTCATATTTCGTACCATGTCTTCGGTAATATAATACCAAGGTCTGAGATCTTCGAGTTCAATAGCTCCGATGAGTACATCGGCTGACTTGAGAGCTTTTCTTAAAACCTGCGGATGAAAAACCGAGGTTTGTAAACGTANTCCAAGAATATTCTGGAATCTTCGCAGGCGTGGGAGGGAATTATCGAAGATTTTTACTGTCGATCCGAGTCCGATAGCAGCTCTCGCGGCATATTCCCCTGCAGTATTTGCTCCCAATATAAGAACCTCAGTAGGAGTAACGCCTGTAATTCCACCAAGCATTACCCCTTTCCCTCCATGCATGTTGCTCAGATATTCTGAAGCTATAAGCAGGGATGTTATCCCGGAAATTTCGCTCATTGATTCCACAACAGGCAGCTCCCCATTGCTATCTCTTATCTTTTCAAATGCGATTGCTGTGACCTTTTTTCTTATGAGTTTAGAAAGTGTTTCCTCACTTAGCTTAAGAACATTTAAGTATGATAATATTACCTGATTCCCCTTGAGGTATTCGCTCTCTTTCTCAGAAAAAGGTGCTACCTTGATAACAACATCAGAGCTGTATACTCTTGCGGGAGAGTCACTTATTACAGCTCCGTTCTCACTATAATCTTTATCTGAGTAATTTGCACCTAAACCGGCACCTTTCTGAACAATGACTTCATTTTCACTTTCTACTAGCAGACAAACTGCTTCGGGAGTCAGAGCAACTCTTTTCTCATCATCTTTTTTGTCACATGGAATACCAATGGAAATTCTACGGTTTTTAACAGCAGTCTCAAGATGTTCCTCTTTCGGCATGAAAACAGTATTCTCAAAACTTACTTTTCCGCTCTTGGCTTTGCCATTCATCATTATAATAGAGTTATTACATCAAAGGTAAATAATTTGGNATACAGAGCAAAATCATAAATAATTAAGATATTAGTAGTAATCTCTGTTCGTTTNCATCAACCGATATTTTCACCTTCACTGTCTCAGGAGGAAGAATTTCCTCTACCAGATCAGGCCATTCCATAAAGCAGTACGAATCACCCGTCAGATACTCTTCAATGCCGAAGTCAAATACCTCCTCCTGCTTTTTGATTCTATAGAAATCGATATGAAATATCGACTCACCATCGGATGTTTTATATTCATTTACCAGTGTAAAAGTAGGGCTGCTGACAATATCAACTGCTCCAAGCGATTCACAGATAGCTTTGATAAAAGTTGTTTTGCCTGATCCCATAGCTCCGTAAAAGGCAAATAGTTTATTATCACCTGATCGTTTCAGAAGTTGTTTAGCTGCAGCATGTAAATGTTGTTNGTCTTTTATTATAATTTCCATGCTATATTATACAGGTTCAAGTGTTGCCACAGGTATCATTATCTCCTGCATCGAAATTCCTCCGTGCTGAAAGGTATCTTTGTAGTAAGCGGCAAAGTGGTTATAATTATTTTGATAGACAAGAAAATCCTGATTCAAAGCAAAAATATACCTTGAACTTAAATTGGTTTTGGGCAGCATTGCTTTCTCGGGATTAGTCAGCTCAAATACTTTTTTTGGATCGTAATCGAGGTTTCTGCCCATTTTGTATCTGAGATTTGGAGAAGTTTTTCTGTCACCTATTATTTTAATAGGATTCTGTACTCTTATTGTACCATGGTCGGTGCTGAAAACTATCTTAACCGGATGAGATGACAGAGTTTTCAGTAATTCGAACAAGGATGAATGCATGAACCACGAACGAGTCAGGCTCCTGTACGCCGGTTCATCATTTGCAAGGTCGCGGATCATACTAATTTCGGTCCTGGCATGAGATAACATATCTACAAAATTGAAAACAAGAATATTAATGTCATTTGAAAGCAATGACCTAACTTTTTCATTTACTTTTTTGCCGTCAAGGTTACTGCTGATCTTATTATACGACCACTTATATTTCAATCCTTTCCTTTTAAGTTGTTCTTTAAATAACTCTTCTTCAAAGTTATTTTTTCCGGCTTCATCATCATCATTTATCCATAATTCAGGAAGAAATTCCGCAATGGAAGAGGGCATAAGGCCCGAGAAGATTGAATTCCTGCTGAATTGTGTTGAAGTAGGAAGTATACTGAAATACAGATCCTCTTCAATGACCCGGTATAGCCCTGAAAGTTCAGCCGAAATAGTTTTCCACTGATCATACCTCATGTTGTCGATCAGAATGAAGAATAATGGCCTGTTTTGCTTGACGAGGGGAAAAATTTTATTTGAAAATAGTGCTGGAGAAAGCAAAGGTTTGTTTGAGTTATCTGATTTCAGCCAATCGAGATAATTAGATGTAATAAATTTTGAGAATGAATTATTTGCCTCATTCTGCTGTAACTTAAGTATCTCCGTCATGCCGGGATCAGTTGATTTTTCCAGTTCAGATTCCCAGAACACAATTTTTTTATACAATTCGGTCCAGTCAGTAAATGTTGAGGCCGATGAGATCATGCTGCTTATACGGTTAAACTCCAGCCTGTAATCAGTTGTCGTTTTTTCTGTNACCAGTCTTCGCTGATCAAGAATCTTTTTTATTGCCAGGAGCACCTGTTTTGGTTTGACTGGTTTAATAAGATAATCAGCAATCTCCGATCCTATGGCAGCTTCCATCAGATCTTCCTCATCACTTTTTGTGATCATCACAACTGGGATATCAGTCCGGACCTCTTTAATGAGTTTAAGTGTTTCAATTCCGCTTAACCCGGGCATATTTTCATCAAGAAAGATCAGATCGTACCGGTTCTGCCTTACCAGATCAATGGTATCGTTACCATTTGAGCAGGTATCAATCTCGTAACCTTTTTCCTCGAGGAAAAAAATATGTGGTTTCAGGGCTTCAACCTCGTCATCTGTCCAGAGTATTTTTATTTTCCTCATTTGATGTATCTCTTGTCTTTTTACCTCATCCCCCTTCCCCCTTTTCATTCCGTCGACCTCACCCTAAATCCCTCCCGCAAAGCGGGAGGGACTTAAAAACTTCTGTTCTTTCTCCCCTTGGGGGAGGGGTTGGGGAGAGGTGTATTTATTCTCTATTTTAAATATTTCTCTTTGAAGAAAAGAAGATACCGTTCCGGGTCCTTATCAGTCTTAAGAACTTTAATATTGTCTGCACTTATTAAAAATGTCATCATTTTTGCATTAACAGGATTTCTGACCGATTTTTCAATTTTGAATGTATTGAAATAATTAAGAGCTTCGGAATAGCTTGTAAACCCTGAAACAGTTATCAGAATAAATTTGTTCTCAAAGAGAGTTCCTTCTGTCCTGTAATTTTTATTTGTAAAATTATCAATGTTATAGCTTATCACATCAAATGAAGCCTGGTTTAGATTAAAAGAAGGATCAGCAATGATGAGAGTAAACGAATGAGTAGCCGTTGTGTCGGCAGTGTAGATTTCAGTTGCGATCTTTTTATCTTCTTCAATTTTNAGTTCAGGCATTTTCTGATTCAGATATGCAATTAACTCAGATGCTTTTTTGCTCTCAACAGTCTCAGGCCATAATTTGATGAGTTTATTCAGTTCATCTTTGAAAGTTCTTTCATCACTTGTCCTGCCTACGGAATATGCCCTGAGTAACAAGAATTTAGGAGCGAGAGAGTTCAGCGGGTATTTTTTCAAAGCTTCGTCACTTATTGAAATTACATCGGCGTAGCTTTCTTTATTATAAGCAATATAAGCATCACTATAGGTTTGTTCAGCCATTTTCAGTTCGGCCATTTTTTTCTCGTAATAAGCCGGATCTGACAATATCCTGGCAAACTCATTATCGGGATATTTCTGAAGCAGACGTTGTCTGTAAGCCTCTGATTTTGCATTATTCCCTGATTTATTTACATTATAGAGATCGTACAGAGTTTCGGGAATGAGTTCATGCGACGGGAAACGGCTGATTAGTGATTCAAATGTCTCTGTTGCTTTGGCAGGGTCTTCAATCCTTTCGGAATAGGCTTTTCCTGCATTTAATAGCGCAATGGCTATCTTTTCATTTGAAATTTTGATTAAAGAGTCAGTGAGCGGAAGATTCTTCAGATAATATTCCGGCTTCTTATTATCGGTGAGGGCAGCCGATGTGTCTGTCCTTTGCAGCGGAGTCTCACTCTGATTATTCGATGTCTGTGCATTATTTACCCTTGTTTTGTTCGACCTTCTCCAGTTATCTTCCAGTTTCCTGTCNCCCCAGCGTTTTCGGAATTCGGTCCGGCCAAAAGTCATTGCTGTCTGATTATAAAAATACCATTTGCCTTCCTGGTCAATGTTTCCCTGAAATCGCCTTTCGTTCTCGTAATACTGTCCCAGATTATACCTGTCGGAATTATTTACATTTTTGCCTTCACTTTCATCGNGTACAATTTTGGCTATTATAGTTGCAATAAAACCATTACGTTCCTGTTCCGGCATTCTGGCTACTCTCTGGAGGCTGTCTTCTCTCTGTATAATTATTAACTGGGAAACAAGTGCATTCAGATTTTGAGATTTAGTTTTTATGGCAAGATAATCGGGGTATTTCTGGTCAAGAAAATAAACGGCACTATCATAAAATTTTCCTGATTTAATATAATCGGGTTTATTATAATAGTACCCTGCAAGAGCCAGGTAAGATCTGCCTTTCTGATTCTGATTCTGTGATTTGGCAATTGCTGATTTTCTGAAATACTTTAGTGCTTCAGGCTCATCGCCCTCTTTCATCAACAGATTTCCAAGGGCAAAGTAAATCTGGTCCTGATAATCTTTGTTCTTGGAATCGTTAAGCATTCTTTCAAGCTCTCTTTTTATCTCTTTGGGATTTCCGGAGTTAATATCAAATACCCCGGCCAAATTTATTCTGGCATTAAATTCTACATCATACGGGGGGTTCATTTTAACAACTTCATGGTAAAGAGAGGTGGCTCTGGCCCCATCCCCGGTCTTTTCAAATAACTGAGCAAGAAGATAGGTCAGCCTGTACCTGTCCCTTTTTCCCGAGACTGTTTTTATTGACTTCCCCAGTGGGTCCAGAGCTTCGGAAAATCTTTTCTGTTTAATGAAAAGATCCGCCAGGGTAGTATAATACATTGATGATAAATATTTTGTAAGTGGAACAGTAACATCAAGACTGTTCAATAATCTTAATGACTCGCTATAATTTGCCGTTTCATTGAATACTCTTGCCAGCCAGATTACAGCTTCGGTCCTAATTGTCTGATCATTAGCATCAGTTATGCAGAAGTTGAATATTGAAGTAGCTTCATTGTACTCATGCTTATAAAACCTCGATTTCCCGATAAGGAGATAACTATCATCGACCCATTCATTATACTCTTTTCTCTCAAGAAATGTTTTATCCTTTTCAGAAAGTTCCCCTTTCGATTCCGGTTTAGCCGTGATTGATTTCAGTGAAATCAGTTTTGAGGCTTTCTGTATCGCTCTTTCCATATCGGAAGAACACATGGAAATGGTTGAAGGATCGCTGTATTCAAATACTTTCAGCAATTCGGCATAGTCATCCTGATAATTTCGGGATATTTTAGTCAGCCCGGCTTTAAAACTCTCATTACCATTAAAATATATGTTATACCTGGCTGTCATACCTTGATAAAACCGGCTGGAGCCCGTGTTTTTTTCAACCGAACAGTCAGTCAGCACTATTGACATAAGCAATAGCACCAGATATTTATATGATGTTTTATTTGAAGCCAATAACTGACTTTTAATACTATAACTAACTAAATCAGAGTATAGTATTTCAAAGGTAAATAAAATTGAACTGATCTTCTTTATCAGGCTGAAATAACTCTTTTAATTTCGGGGACCTCCTTCATTATTGCCTGTTCAACTCCTGCTTTTAAAGTCTGCATGCTGTAAGGACACCCATGGCATGCACCCGTCAGTTTAACTTTCACGGTCATATCATCATTTACATCAATTAGCTCGATATCTCCTCCGTCAGACTGAAGATATGGTCTTACTCTTTCAAGCGCTTTCAGAACGCGGTCCTTAATACTGGTATTTTCTGTCATATTTTATTGATTTTTATTTAGTTATTTCAAGTTTCACAGTTGGTCTCTGTTCATTGTTTCTCAGTTCAACTTTTTTTACGAGTTCCTCTGCTAAAGATAAAAATGCATTTCCGGTGATTGAATCATTAAGTGCAACGGGTTCCCCATTATCACTTCCTTCACAAATACTCTGAACAATAGGGATCTGACCAAGCAAAGGGACCTTCATCTTTTCTGCGAGTTTCTTACAGCCATCTTTTCCGAAAATATAGTATTTGTTATCAGGGAGTTCAGCCGGTGTAAACCACGACATGTTTTCTACTAAACCGAGAACCGGTACATCAATTTTATTACTTCTGAACATTGCAATTCCTTTTACCGCATCTGCAAGAGCTACCTCCTGAGGTGTGCTTATGATAATGGCTCCGGTAACAGGAACTTCCTGTACAAGAGTCAGATGAATATCACTTGTGCCTGGAGGCAGATCTACCAGAAGAAAATCAAGTTGTCCCCAATCGCCTTGAGTTATGAGTTGTTTCAGAAAATTTGAAGCCATAGGCCCTCTCCAGATAACCGCATCTGCCGGATCCACAAAAAAGCCTGTCGAAAGAACCTTGACACCGAATTTTGTCAGAGGAATTATATGATCTGTATCCTTCTCTCTTCTTACTTCGGGCCTGTATTTTTCCTCACTGAACATTTTAGGAACTGAAGGTCCGAAAATATCAGCATCGAGAAGTCCTGTTTTATATCCCAGACGAGAGAGTGAAACAGCAAGGTTTACAGCGATAGTAGTTTTTCCTACACCACCTTTCCCGGAAGCTATTGCTATAATATTTGACACTCCGGGCAGAACATCCCGATACTTTTCCTGTTGTTTTCCGACAACCACTTTAGGATTTACTTTTATTTCATTTATGGCAGCCTCAGGTCCCAGAACCTCTTTTATTGTCCTTACAATAGAGCTTCTGATTGAAGCAATGAAAGGATCATTTGATTTATCAGGAGCAAGAGTAATTGAAATACCATTCTCTCCTGTTTCAATTTCAGTTACCATTCCAAGGGCTACAATATCTTTTTTCTTGTCGGGGTGAATGATCCCTGAAAGAGCTTTTAATATCTGTTCTTTTGAAAACATCATTGGGTTAGCTAAAACGTTATTTTTATTTGATTTAAATATAAACAAGGTGCAAGTTTACCGGTTTTTTAGGAGAAATGCAAAATGAATAAAAGAAATAACTACAGGCGATACCCGGAGTTTTGCCCCCCTGTCCCCCTAAAGGGGGTTTAATTAGGTAATTTTTAGAAGATTCTGTTTTGCTTAAGCTCTGTCTCCGGATCCCAGAACTTCTCTTTAAAATTGATAATCCTGTCATTTTCAATTATAATACCCTCATTTTCGAGAAGTTGTTCCATGGTAGTTGAGTTACCGAAATGATGTTTTCCGGTGAGAAGGCCATTTCGGTTTACTACTCTGTGCGCGGGAATAAATTGCCGGTTTGTATGGCTGGTATTAAGCGCCCATCCCACCATCCGGGCTGATCGGCCGGAGCCCAGATAACGGGCAATGGCACCATAAGATGTTACTCTTCCGAAGGGGATGCATTTTGTGACCTCAAATACCTTTGAAAAAAAGTCACTATCCGATTTTGGCATAGACTGTTGCATTTTCGATATTTTTATCTTTTCCCAGTCTGAAAGACAAATAGGTAATCTTCATTCCGGCAGACAGAAAAATTTTCTCATAATGTGTCTTAATAGAATGAATATTGTGATTCTGTTCAGAATACAGATCACTGGTGGAGAAAACTGTTTCAAGGTTATTATAATCAACAGTTTTACTGGTAAATTCGAAAAGTTCTGTGTTATCGGTTTTTAAATGGATCAGCCCTTTATCTTTCAGAAAAAGTCGATACAAATTCAGGAACCATGGAGAGGTTAGTCTTTTATTTGAATTTCTGCCGCCTGGATGAGGATCGGGAAATGTTATCCATATCTCATCTACTTCATCGCGCGAAAAGAATGAATTTATGAATTCAATTCTTGTCCGCAGGAAGGCAACATTAGGAAGATTCTGTTCATTGGCAGTTTTGGCACCTCTCCACATGCGAGCTCCCTTTATATCAATTCCGATGAAGTTGGATTCGGGGAATTTTTCAGCCAGACCGACAGTGTATTCTCCCTTGCCGCATCCTAGTTCAAGAACAATTGGATTATTGTTTTTAAAAAGTTCACTATTCCATTTTCCTTTAATAGGATGATCTTTTCCTGAAACATCTCCAATTTGAGGCTGGATTACATTTCCATATGATCCAAACTCAGTCCATCTGGCCAGTTTATTTTTACCCACCTCCTGAGAATTATTTTCTGATTTTCTCTATTCTTAAGCCGAAATCATAAACACCTTTTAAGTTTTCGGTTCGCATTCCATGCTGAATTTTGAATTCGTAGGTGCCTTTCAACGGGAAAAAGACATTTGATTTGTAAGGAAGATTAAGTTCGTGTATATCGCCAAATCCTCTGCCATACCATTTCCCTTTTGCGTCGGCCAGATTGTACTGAAGTGTATCAGTGATTATTTTCCCATCGGGAGAGATAGTAGATACGAAAAGATAGATATTCCTGAACGGGAATGATGATCCGTTTCTGATAGTAAAGATGACGTTACTGCTCGTAAGTGTGTCGTTTATTGGGACTTCAAAAGTGGCAATATCCATGAGATTCCAGGTCTCATGGGCCATGGTATGAAATTTTGTATATACAGTATTACTGTTGCAGGATGAGAGTAATAAAAGGGATATCAGTATTGAAACGGATGAAAATCTATTTATTCCTTTTATCATTGAATCTTTTGTTTTTTCTTTTGTGTGGATTCCTGTTCTGCTGACTTTTGTTTTCAGGAGGGTCAAACCTCGTAAGACTGTTATTTTTCAATAAGTCCTGAGAAACCGGGGTTACCTCCCATGATTCGTCGGTCAATTTAAGTTTATCGACTTTTTTCCCTTTTCTGTTGATTGCCTGGATCTCTCTGACGCGTTGAACCGGAAGGGCAATAAGATTAGCATTTGAATGCTGATCGGTTGAGTACCAGTAAATTCCTTTATGAACTTCCAATTTTTGAAAATAGCCGGTACAATCAAGAGCTTCGAGAGGGATATCTCTTGGGGGGAACGACCGTTGGGCATCAACATAGCAATCTAATTCAAAGTTAAGGCAGCATTTCAGTTTACTGCACTGTCCCGCAAGTTTCTGAGGATTGAGCGACAACTCCTGATATTTTGCATGAGTCGTCGTAACTGAAACAAAGTTAGTGATATGTGTTGCGCAGCAGAGTTCCCTTCCGCATGACCCTATTCCACCGATCCTTCCGGCTTCCTGGCGTGCACCAATCTGGCGCATCTCAATTCTTACCCTGAATTCATCGGCCAGGACTTTAATAAGCTGACGGAAATCAACTCTTTCATCAGCAATATAATAGAAAATAGCTTTTGTCTTATCGCCCTGATATTCAACATCTCCGATCTTCATATTAAGCTTAAGTTCTTCGGAAATTTTTCTTGAGCGAAGCATAGTGGGTGTCTCAAGCTTTTTTGCTTCTTCCCACTTCTGTATGTCAACGGCTTTTGCTTTCCTGTAGACCTTTTTCAGATCATCAGTAGATGGATGCACTTTAATCCTCTTGAGCTGTTCTGCAACCAATGATCCAACCATTGAAACCCTCCCTATATCATGACCGGGAGATGCTTCTACTGCAACGACATCACCAATTTCAAGTCTAAGTCCGTTTACATTCCTGAAAAATCCTTTTCTTGTATTCTTGAACCTGATTTCTATAATATCATTCACCTCTGGTGTTTCCGGCAAATCGTTTAACCAGTTAAAAGAATCAAGTTTATTGTATCCGGGTTTATATGTAATATCAGGCATCCGGATNTCTTCACCGGTCTGCACCTGACTATCTTCATTATCTGTCATAAAAACTTTTGAATCAGAAATTATTTTGCAAAAATAGTGAATTAATGAATCAATTTCAACATTCGGTATTTTGATCATCTGATAAGTCTGGTAACTTTCAGTGCCAGATCGAGGAAGATTATTTTTGCATTTCCGTTAGATTCAATGTGGGAATAGACCAGGTTGAACTCTTCTGTGAGAGGAAATATATTTGTCTGGTTTATTGACGGATGAAATTTTCCTGAAAATTCCGCTTCATTTCCTGTAAGGTATACCAGCTTATTTTTCAATTGATCGAGCGATAGCATAAGATTTTCCCTAAGGAGCCGCAGGGAAAAGGAGATAAAATTTTTCTGAGCTTCCCTTCCGGTCGATGCCATCTCCTCTGACCAGTTAATCAATGAAATGATATCGCGTTTCCATGCAAATCTCATAAGACTTTTAAAATGTTCAAGATTTGTCAGTGAAGAGTCTTCGCTTTCACAAAGTTCAATTGCTCTGGCAATGTTTCCGTTCGACACCCGTGATATATCAGCGGCTTTTTCAGACGAAATTTTAAATCTGTCCTTCACATAATTCTCGATATCGGAGCTAAGGAAGGATGGGATTTTTACAAGCTGACACCTTGAAAGAATTGTTGGAATTACTTTGTCGGGTTCTTCCGATACTAGAAGGAAAAGAGTTTTTTCAGGAGGCTCCTCAATCATCTTCAGAAGCTTATTCGCTGTTGACTGATGCATTTTCTCAGGCAGCCAGATTATCATTATCTTGAAGTCCGATTCATAAGTCTTCAGGCTCAGTTTCTTTATTATTTCAGAAGCTTCGGAAGCAAATATCATTCCCTGGGCATTCCCGACTTCTATTGAATCCATCCAGTTGTTAAGGGTAAAGTAAGGGGATGTTTTTAAAAACTCTCTCCACTCTTCAATATAGTTGTCACTAACCGGATCTGTGGCTTTTTTCCCCTTTATGACCGGAAATACAAAATGAAGATCGGGATGTATAAGTTTCTCATACTTCACACACGATTTACACACTCCGCAAGAGTCAGCGTCCGTACGATTCTCGCAACTGATATACATGGCATATGCCAGAGCCAGAGCCATACTGCCACACCCTTCTGTTCCTGAGAAGAGCTGGGCATGACTGACTCTTTCTTCCTTCACTGACCTGAGCAGCTTTGTTTTAATATCTTTTTGTCCCGGGATGCTGGAAAAATTCATGTTCCTGATGTACTATATGATATAACTTTTTCTTTCAAATTTAATCAATCTTTTATGATGTGGAAACATCTAAAATCAGGTTCATCGCATAAGATAGATTAAGATTGAAGAAAGTTGCAGGTTGCAGGTTACAAGAAAGATTATACGTTTTTAAAGCCAATTAATTTATGTTCTGCACCATGCAACATGCACCCCGTAACATTTTACCGGACAGAATTAAAACGATGAGAGGAATATTTCCAAAAAAAATGTAGGTTTGTAATTGAGAATTTCTTGTATTAAATAAAAAGATATGATTTATGAAAATGATTCAGGACTTTAATTTCAAAGGGAAGAAGGCAATTGTCAGGGTCGATTTCAATGTACCCCTCGACAAAAAAACTTTTGTAGTAACCGACGATACCCGTATCAGAGGGGCGTTACTTACAATCAATAAAATTCTTAACGATGGCGGATGTTTGATCCTGATGTCTCATCTTGGCAGACCTGAGGGACGTATGGAGAAATATTCTCTTAAACCCGTTCTCCCTGTTCTGGAAAAGCTTCTGGGTAAAAAAGTACTGTTTGCTGATGATTGCCTTGGAGATTCTGCTGTTAATATGGCTGCAGCATTAAAACCAGGCGAGATACTGCTTCTCGAGAATGTTCGTTTTTATCCTGAAGAAGAAGGTAAGCCCATTCTTCCAGAAAACGTTACTGATGAGGAAAAGAAAGCTGCAAAAGCTGATATGAAGATAAAGCAGAAGGAGATGGCAAAGAAACTGGCAGGCTATGCAGAAATTTATGTTAATGATGCATTCGGAACAGCCCATCGCGCTCATGCAACCACCGCTGTTATGGCTGATTATTTCGACACAGAGAAAAGAATGTTCGGGTTCCTTATCAATAGCGAACTTGCCGCAATGGACAAGGTTCTAAAAAATCCACAGAAACCTTTTACAGCTATTATGGGCGGGGCAAAGGTTTCTGATAAGATAATGCTGATCGAAAACCTTCTTAACAGGGTTGACAATCTGATAATAGGAGGAGGCATGACCTATACCTTTGTTAAAGCGATGGGTGGCAAAATCGGTAATTCTCTCTGCGAAGAGGACAAACTTGATCTGGCTTTGAAGCTTATTGAAAAAGCAAAAGAGAAAAATGTTAAACTCTATTTACCGGTTGATAGCCTGAATGCCGATAAGTTTGATAATGAAGCAAATACAAATGTAACCGCTGTTAATGCTGTTGAAGACGGATGGCTTGGTCTGGATATAGCGGAAAAAACGATTAAAGAATTTACGTCAGTTATTGAAAATTCAAAGACAATCCTCTGGAACGGACCAATGGGGGTTTTTGAAATGGAGAAATTCTCAAAAGGCACAACTGCTGTAGCTAAAGCTATTGCAGCTGCAACGGCAAAAGGAGCATATAGCCTTATTGGAGGCGGAGATTCTGTAGCAGCTATAAATAAGAATGGACTCGCTGATAAGGTAAGCTATGTATCAACGGGCGGTGGCGCAATGCTCGAATATATGGAAGGGAAAAAGCTTCCGGGGATTACTGCTATCCGCGGAGAATAGAAGAAGACTAAGGGACTAAGAGACGAAGGGACTGAGAGACAGGGAGAAGAGGGTGATTTTTTAGAATATTTCTTCCTTGCGTCGTGAATCGTGAGTCGTGCGTCACTTGTTTTGAATTAGGGTTAATTTTATAAATATTATGAATAGGCTGCATTTAGGTGCGGCCTTTTTTATTATCTAAAACCATTATCTTTGCATTATGAAAAAAATGGTATTCCTATTTCTTACGATTTTTTCAATTCTTATCGGCTGCACAAAGAAGGAACCGACACGTACTTCCGGAATTGATACAATTGACAACACCACTCACTTCTCTACAACTTATTTTCAATATGGTTTTTCATTTTCCGGTGCAAATCTGGTAGCAACATACCCTGGTCCGGGTCCCGATATTACTTTGGTTGTCAATTTTAATGACATGGGAACCCCAAGATTAACACTCCAATCAGAGAACATGCTGCCATCATTTTTTAAAGCAGGAGAATTCGCTGATGAAACAGCTGCCAAATCGGCTTTTGAGAATCTTAAAACCGTGTCCGTAGCTCAATGGCTGGATATAGCAGATCCTGTTCTGCCAAACCAGGTGTGGATCTATAAATCAGGTACTGAGCATTATGCTAAAATAAGGATCATCAGCACCATTAATGAAACCAGGCAAACAGTGCCCTACGGAGAAATTTCTTTTCAATGGGTCTATCAGACTGATGGCTCCTCAACTTTCCCGGTCAAATGATACCGGCATTGTTGGATTTGAAAAAAAAAGTTTTTAATATAAAAAGTCAGTCTGACTTTTTGGAATCTGCTTTGGGAATATTTAATTATCAATACTATAATAATTCAATATATCGCCATTTTGTACAAAGTCTTGGTAAAACCCCTTCTGAAATATCAACTCCCTATGAGATACCATTCCTTCCGGTAGAATTCTTCAGGAATCATAAAATCACAACAGGTGATTTCCAGGTCGAAAAGATCTTTGAAAGCAGCGGAACAACGGGAGTATCAACCGCGAAGCATTTTGTTTATGATCTGAGCTTATACGAGGAGAGTTTTCTGAAGACTTTCAGGTTATTTTACGGTAATCCGGAACAATATCTTATAACAGCTCTGCTTCCTTCATACATGGAAAGAGAAGGTTCCTCCCTGGTTTATATGGCCGATAATCTGATAAAGAGAACCAATAATCGTGATAGCGGGTTTTATAAAAGTAATGTTGGTGATCTTTTAATGACAATCAATAAGGCAAAAGCAGTAAAACAGAAAATAGTACTTCTTGGCGTCAGTTTTGCTCTGCTTGATCTGGCTGAAAATGAGTCACCTGATCTTTCAGGAGTAATAGTGATGGAGACAGGGGGAATGAAAGGAAGAAGGAAAGAGCTTACACGTTCAGAGCTTCATTCAATACTAAAAGANNAATTGAATGTAACAACGATTCACTCGGAATATGGTATGACAGAATTGCTCAGTCAGGCTTATTCAGGAGGTGATGGGATCTTTTATTGTCCGCCATGGATGAAGGTGATCATCAGAGATCCCCAGGATCCTCTTACTCTCTTTACCGAGCATGCCAAAACCGGAGGGATAAATATAATAGACCTTGCCAACATGAATTCCTGCTCCTTTATATCAACCGGCGATCTTGGCAAAGTTCAGCAAGATGGAGGTTTTGAAGTGCTTGGCAGGTTTGATAATTCCGACATAAGAGGATGTAACCTGCTGGTTGAATAGAAAGGTCATGCGGTCATGCGGTCATGCGGTCATGCGGTCATACGGTCATGTGGTCAATATTTAATTTATTCCGACTGCAAGACTGCAAGACTGCAAGACAATTTTACAATCCCAGTCTCGTCTTTATCTCAGAAGGAATAGAATTTTTGTTAACCATTATTGCTATTGTTTTTGCACGAACGTAATTTTCAGACATATTGAGATATCCGCC
>JGI20214J51650_10001205_pt1 | contig 16455 bp, 15 predicted proteins | sample WetSurMetagenome_FD_51650 | JGI IMG/M metagenome (IMG submission 51650) | reverse complement strand
GGTTTGGTTTCAAGTGCTTTAACGATCTGGCCAACACCGCTGGTTTCCAATCCAAGCCATGCAGCCATTGTCGTACAAAACTTTAGAAAATCTTTACGGGATATACCGTTCCCTCTGACTTCCTCATAGAAAGAAAGTTGTTTATTTTCCATAATGAGGTAGGTTTAAGTTAGTTCACCTGTTTGTAAATTTATGCAACTCCTGGAATATTTGCCAAAAAATGTGATGATAAATATCACTTTTTCTAAACTTTTACTATAGAAAAGTAATTAGGAGTTGACTAATAAGTTAATTCCTTGATGTTAAACTATTCCTGAATTAATATGAACAGTTTATTGATTGCTGTTTTTTGGCACAACCTATTAACAGAAGTGACACTTCGCTCAGCTATGATAAAGAATAAGTTGAATCTTATTTTTATTACTGACCTACTTTTCTGCTTCCCATATTGCAACGGCCAGCGTATACACGGGAAGTAAGATCTCACCATATAAGGATTTATACCATTCCAGAAAAGTGAAAGGTCCCCCTAATGCAAAAACCCAGACAACAAATGCGACAAGAGATATGATAAGTTGCTGGTACTTACGAACATGCAGAACACGCCACAAGTAACCAAAATTAAGAAAAAAGAAGACAATAAATAAGATCCATTGAAGGAGTTTTGCCTCAGGAGGTACCGGATTTTCCGGAATTCGTCCAATTACAAATATATAAAAGGCTATTACCTCTGCAGGTATATATTTCAATAACCTGTCTAAATATTCATCTTTGGTGGCTGGAACAGTAACATCGGACGGGCCTCTTGCAGCTCTGCCAGATTCATTAAACTTCTTGATGTCCTTTAAGGTCAATACTTCTCGTGCCATAGTTAAATTTTTAAGTGAATACTAAAAAAATCTCTATCGGAACTTCATTATTGTATTGAAATGTGCAAGTGCGATCCGGTCCCTTCCTGTTTCAGACATAAGATAATTTTTACACTCATCAAAATTATCCATAAAGAAATTCTCTGTCAGGATTGCAGGCATATGTGTATAAACCAAAACATCGAACTGGGGTTTTTCCTTGTCCGGATCACCATCTGAATAGTCGCATCGCATAGTTATCTGTCCAAACTCTTTTTTAATTGTGTCGAAGAATACGGAAGCTATGCGATCTGATTTTGTTTCCCCAAGGGATGTATAAACTTCCCATCCTCTTCCACCCCCCGCATTGGCATGGATCGACAGATAGATACATTTTTTGTACCTTTTGTAAATCTCATTAGCTCTTTGGATCCGTTCTGATCTTGGGATATCACTCTCTTCAGGGACAAGGTTTAAATAATCAATATCCTGCTCATCGCATAAAGTCATTAACCGCTTTACAATTGCCCGGTTAAATTCGCCTTCAAAAAGCTGAGTCCCGTCGGGCCAGACCGGAGATCGTTTTCCGGGTGTCTGGTAGACACCATCGATGATCCCACCGTGGCCGTTATCAAATAACCATAAGTTTTTATTTGCCACAATTAATATTTTGGATAAATATTATTTGAAAATCATAATGTAAATAATTCAGTTTCAATTTAATCTGTTAAACCTGAATATATGTCCCCCGGTTTTATCTTACTAATAAAATATGCAACATAAATATAAGAAATCTATATCTAAAAATCTGCAAACTTAGAAAATTTACAGGACATCAATAGATAATAAAGTCCGTCAGATATTATTATGAATTGGTACCATGGTATTGCAATTTCTCTATTCATTAATTTTACTCTATACAACAGAATAAAAATATCAAAACATTTGATAGTTTCAACCAGTTTCAATTAGTTATCCGGGGCGAATTAGAATGAAACAATCTCTTTAGTTGTCAGCATTTTAATGATTAACATCATAGATATTATCCCTCTCATTACTCTCAGCTACCATATTTTTAGCATCTACCCTGACCACAAGATTTCCAGTTGTCAGTCTGGAGAGATCCAGACCGCGGGGGGAGGAGAAAGCACTAAAAGGGATTACTCCTGAACTCCAGGTCCTTCCTGCTAAAATACCTGTAACATTTGCAGAGTATTGTGATTGCGGTTTTTCTGACCCGGCAACACCGACCTGATTGATTTCAATATAGGTAAAATGAGTCCCGGCATTTCCCTTACCGTTGTTTTTAACAATAATACTAACTGTTTTTTCTGTAAAACTAATCTTCGCATCTTGTACCATAAGGTTAGGATTATGAAAGCATCCTGTCATGATTAAGGATCCGAATGCTGACAAAAGAATAGAACATTTTTTCATATGTGCTTCTTTGTTATTAAGAGTAATTATAACAAACGTTAGAATTGCCAGTCCACTTAAGCCGTCGGCTCGCGAGCTTATCAGATCCGGCACATGTCAAAATAATTCATAATCATTTTATTATGAACTGCTTATATGATGTAAGTAAGCTTACCTCTCAAACAATATGCAGACCATTTTGTTATTCCGATCTATACTTGCCCAAATTATTATATATCAGCAATATAAATCAGCATTAATGTTGAGTAAAGCGAAAACCAGGCAAGTCAGATTAGAATTCACGACCATAAAATGGTTCCGGTATTCCGCTTCACTCTATACAGTCCTTTGTCTGTTAACAGTACTGATTCTAATTCCCGTAAACTAAAAAATCGATACCATCTGATCCAGTTCCGCCGATAGCATCGGCATAGATAGTCAGTTTTGTTCCGGGAACATCATAGACCTTTGTTAATTGGGTATGTGGCGTTAAGCTCAATACATCCAACTGAGCAACCAGCTCATTTCCCTCAGTAATAGTCATTCTAATGTGGACACCAGTACCAGATCCGACACGTTCATCAGTGACAATTCTGATTTTAGAAAAGGGGCTGACATCAACCATACCTAATTCTTTAGATTGTCCAGCTGGAATTTTCACTCCGCCTAAAGGGGTTCTGAATGCAAGTTTTGTACTCATAGGTAATTACTCCTTTCTATTAGTAATGGAGCGCATATTTTATATTTACACACTATCGCGCGCACCTTAACGATAGATCTGATTTCTTAATCAATAATCAATTCAAAAAATAAATTTGAAAGGTCATCAGATCAAATTGAAAAAGATATTTAGCCCTCTAAAGAAGATATTTGATTTCTTTATATCAAATATCAACAGATAGCTAATAGAATCAAAGAAATAGCGGGGAATTAACCGGAACTTTTGGGAAAGTATGTGATTTTTTGGATACTATTGGGAATCCCAAGTTTGGTGTAAATCAGAATCTGTTCTTTAGGATAAATTAATCCTCTATCGAGCTTAATTTGCTTTCTGAGCAGTAGTTTGTTGAACGTTTTCCTGCAGACCCCGTATTCGTCTGCCATTTGTTGCTTGGTTTTAACACCACCAGAATGATTCTCCATAATGATGATATTTAAGCTGTTATGCTAATCGGATAATCAGATCACCAGATGTATTGCATTGCAAATTAATCCCGCATCATTAACTTAATCAAATTTATGAATTAGTACAATACAAGTCAAGTAATTAACTGGTTATTTTTATTACGGGGTTCTCAAATTTTCAGGATAACCTCATAATCATGGTTTATAACTCCTACATTTCAAAAAAATGAACTAGATTTACTGGTTAATTGCTCTATATCAGTAAAGAATCTAGCATTAGATTCTAATATAGCTTTATGATATTTAGAAAAAAAAATGAATACCGTATCTTTATCTTAGCAGGTGATGAAAGCTTCTCACTTGAGCACCGTTTATTTTTATCTACTGTTCTGATAGGAATATTTGCATGTCTGTTTGCCTCGATTGTAAGTATTGTTCTATCCAGTTCAATTATAACACTTATCATTGGACTTTCATGGATATTTCTGCTGACAATTCTTTACTATATCGCAAGGATCAAGAAGATATTCAAACCTTTTGTAATTCCATTGATCACCGTCACTTTTCTCGGAATTGCCATAATCTGGATCTTTGACGGAGGCATAAACGGATCAGATTTAATGCCTGGTTTTGTAATACTTATTCTTGCATTAATTATTGTCCCGGATAAAACCAGAAAATATATTATCGTATTATTTATTGCTCTTATAATATTTATTTACCTGATCCAGTTTTACAGACCGGATCTGATAACCGGATTCCCCTCAGAGAAGGTTCGCTGGACTGATAGTATTGTAACTGCAATTTATTCCTCTTTCTTTATTTTTTTAATAATAAGATTCCTTCTTAAAAATTATACCATTGAAAGACAGAGGGCAGAAGAAAACGAAATAAAGTTCAGAGCTCTGTCAGAAAACAGCCAGGATTATATAACAAGATATGACAGGCATTTTCATCATACCTATATTAATAAAGCAGGCATAAAAGTAACTGGTCTGACTGAAAGGCAGATTATAGGAAAAACCCCCAGGGAAAGTGGTATTTATAATGAAAACCAAAGCAACATGATTGAGAAAACAATAGAAAAAGTGTTTACCTCAAAGCAACCACAATTTGAACAATACAACCTGCCTGGTGAAAATGGGCCGACTTACTTCGATTTACGGCTTTTTCCTGAATTCAATGACAGGCAGGAAGTAGTTTCAGTTCTTGGTGTCTCACGTGATATCACAATCCTTAAACAAACTGAAATAAAATTACTGGAATTGAATGTTGATAAAGATCGCTTTATATCAATTCTTGCCCATGATTTAAGAAATCCGTTCAATACGATATTAGGATTTTCCGAGATTCTTATTGATGACATACGTACACAGGACCTGGCTACAACTGAAAAGCAGATTGGAATTATCCATTCCATTTCACAGAAGACCTTTAACTTACTGGATGATCTCTTGCTATGGGCAAAATCACAATCGGGTAAATTAGACTTTAAACCCCAAATAATTGATTTTGAAAAGACATGCCAGGAAACAGTTGATAATATTAAATCAAATGCTCTTTTGAAAAGGATAGAGGTTAATTACACGCCAACAGGTAGTATTCTTTTGCTGGCCGACGAAAACATGCTTAAAATAGTTTTAAGAAATTTAATTTCAAACGCCATAAAGTTTACCAGTCCGGGCGGGCAAATAAATATCCAAGTCGAAAAGGCGGTTTCAATGCTTACGATAACAGTATCTGACAACGGAGTTGGGATAGCGCCCGCCATGATTGACAAGCTCTTCGACATTTCACAAATAATCACTACAGCAGGAACATCTGATGAAAAAGGAACAGGTTTAGGATTATTACTCTGCAAGGAATTTGTAGAAATACATGGCGGCAAAATCTGGGTTGAGAGCATCCAGGGCAAAGGCAGTGATTTTAAGTTTATCTTACCTGTTGGATCTATCTGACATTCAGCAAACTATTGTGTAATTCGCGGTTGTATATTGCTGTCTTGCAGGTCTTGCAGGTCATGAAGGTCTTAACTTTCTGTTTTTCCATGAAGAAGCAGATCAATTGCATCTTTAAATGATCCTGCACGGACTATCTTGCCGGTGTTGACAAAGAAAATCTCATCGGCATTTTCTATTGTGTTTAAACGATGAGCTATTATGACCCGGGTGGTCGATTCAGGAAGTTTTTTCAGAATGCTGTCCAGCAATTGTTCTGTGACGGTATCAATGTTTGCAGTAGCTTCATCAAGTATAAGCACTTCAGGTTTGCGAAGTACAGCACGCATGAAAGCTATCAGTTGCTTTTGTCCTAAACTGATACCATCTCCGGTGGTTTGCACTTTGGTATCCAGTCCTTCATCGAATCTTTCCAGAAGGCTTTCGAGTCCTGCCTCTGAAATTGCATCTGACAGTTCTTCGTTTGAGAAGTTCCTGTATCCTTCATTTCCGTATAAGATATTATCACGTACGGTCCCCGAAAACAGAAATGGTTCCTGGAGAATAAATCCGATTTTACGGCTGCGCTCCTCAGGTGTATAAGAACGGATGTCTTTATTGTCTATCAGGATTGTTCCTCTTGTTGCATCATATAATCTGGCAATAAGTGATGCAGTGGTTGTTTTTCCTCCCCCGGTCGGACCTACGAACGCATAGGTTTTCCCTCTTTCCAGATCGAAATTCACCTTGTGCAATACCTCTTTGCCATTAGGATACCTAAATGACACATTACGAAAATGTATGAATGACGAGGTTGTTTCACAACCCGTACCTTCTGTAATAAGTAAATTGGTTTCAAGCGATAACAACTGGGAGATACGGTCCCATCCTGCCATAGCGACCTGGAAGCTGGCCCACAATGACGCCATCTGACGCAGAGGATTGTAAAAATTGGTAACATAAGATATAAAACTTATAAGCAGCCCAACCGAAAAATGTCCTTTTAAAATCAGGTAAATCCCAAGTGATAGAACAATTAGCTGACCAATATTTGCAGCCAGGGTATACACAGGCATGAATACGTTATTTGCGATACCTGCCTGAATTGATTTGGTGTAATTAAGCTTGTTAGCCTCTTTAAACCGCTCCCTGAAATAGTCGCGGCGATTGAAGGCGATAATGACTTTAAAATTGGCGAGACTTTCTTGTATTTCTGCGCTCAGGTTACCTGTACTTTTCATGCTTTCAGCATTACGGCGCTTAACCCATGGAGATACAAACCTTGTAAAAACCCATACAATCAACGCCGGAGAGAGTGCTGCAAGACCAAGGGGCAGATTTATGCAGAGCAGGATTATCCCGGCACCTGTCATAGTAAAAAGGCTGCCTATAAACTGCATTAAAGATTGAGAGAAAAACTGGTTTACCTTATCCGTATCATTATTTATACGTGAGATTAAATCGCCAGCTTTATTCTGGTTGAAAAAGTCGACAGGCAGCTCCTGAAGCTTATTAAACACGGCATTGCGCAGACTGAACAGCATTCTTTGCCCTATACTGCCCATCATAAGCATCTGAATATAATTCACGATAAAAGCAATAATGTAAAGAGACAGCAGTATTGCCGCAAATACCAATACCCCGTGATATTGCCTGGTTTGAATGTATGTATCGATAGTGTAGCCAATCAGATATGGTCCGAGCAGACTCAATCCTCCATTTAAAAAAATGGCAGCAAAAGCTATTATCAGGTTACGGCGCTCTTCACCAATGAGAGTCATCAATTTCCTGAGTGAAACAAGATTTGATGTTTTCTGCTCCGTTTTATCAGATGGTTGGTTTAAATTATAGTTCATAGTGATGAGTGCTTCGTTGTGAACTGTAAATCTGTACGTATTCAGGTGAACTCTCTAATAATTCCTTATGTCTTCCGGTAGCAATAATTTCGCCCTCCATTAAGAGTATGATCTGTTCAAAATGTCTTACGGGTGAAATTTTTTGAGTAACAGATATAAGGGTCAGATCAGGATAATTGTTCTGCAGGTTGCAAAGGATTTTATTTTCTGTCTTCCTGTCAACGCGCGAAGTAAAATCGTCAAGCAAAAGAATTTTAGGATTTATCGCCAGCGCGCGAGCCAGCATAATCCGCTGTTTCTGTCCGCCCGACAGACTTGTACCCCGTTCCGAGACAATAGTGTCCAGTTTCTGAGGCAATGATTCAATGAAATCGGTTAATTCAGACGTTTCAATGGCTTTTTCCAGGGATTCATTTGTAACCCTGTCGTTGAAAGCAATATTTTCACGAAGACTCATGTTAAAAATCACACTATCCTGAAAAACAAAGCCTATCTGACTATGAAATAATTCTTTAGTGTATTTATCTGCGCTTATCCCGTCAAATTCTATTGATCCGGAGCCGGGAGGAATAAGGTTTGTTAAAAGATATAGCAACTGTGTTTTACCTGCTGCTGTTGGTCCGATTATGGCAGTTTTACTGCCAGCTTTAACTGAAAATGAAATATCCTTCAATATTGGCTTATCACCATAGAACAGAGATACATTTTTCAGAAGAATATCGCCCCTGATTTTACTGGTAATAGTCCCGCTATCAGGAGTCTCCGGGGCTTCCAGAACATCAAGAACCCTTGAATATGAAGCTGATGCCTGGGCGATGATATTACTCATAAAACCAATCATAAGAATCGGAAATATCAGCAGCAATAGATAGCTGTTGAATGCCGCAAAATTTCCGAGTGACATTGTGCCGGCAACAACAAAATGGCCTCCAAGAGCAAGTATTGTAACTACAGCCAGATTGGAAACAAACATTATAACTGGTATGAGTGTGGCAAAAAGTCGCAGAATGGATAATCCCAGGTCACGTGATGCAATATTAGTCTCAAGGAATCTCATGCTTTCCGGCTGCTGTGAGTTAAGTACCCTTATCAATGCAGAACCCATTATACTTTCGTTTATAATCTTGTTGAGTGAATCAATAATTTCACGGCTTCTTTTGAACAACACTCTTACTCTCCTCAATACGATAAAAAAAGCTCCGCCTATAACAGGAACTATTGATATCACAGTTAAAGCCAGTTTCCAGTTTATAAGAATAAGCAAAACAGAGGTGCCTGCAATTACAAATACCGAAGAAACAATTGTAACAAAAGCCATTGAAACAAACATCTTTACAGAGTCGATATCAGATGTGAGGTTTGTTAATAGCTTTGATGGGTTAGATTTAAGAACATAGGAATAACTCTGACGAGAGATTTTCCCGGACAACTGCGTGCGTATATCTTTAGCTACACGCTCAGAGGCATATGTCTGAATAATGTTCTGCAAAGAAGTGAATACAAATATTGCTGCGGCAGCTGCCAGGAATTCAATAATTACAGATTTCATATCAAACCGGTTTGATGAAAATGTATCAATACCTTTTGCGATAATCTTCGGGATCAGCATATTGATGGCACTGCCCGCCAGAGCCATAATAATCATCATGATCACTAACCAGGAGTATGGTTTCAGCAGGCTGAATATATTTGGTTTTGAAATTTTGTCTTTTGCAGATTGTGAGGCAGGTTTATTCATGTTGGTTTGCATTATTCTGCAAAGGAATTCAATTTAAGCTGTTTTCATTCAAAAAATCGGTAATATCATAGAAATTACCGGTCACCTGATGCCATTAACCTTTTTAAAATGGGAGTTTAATGCAGAAAAATCACCTCATCTCCCTCTCTCCGCTTCTCCCATTCATTTTTCACTTCGCCCTGTGCCCTGTGCTCTGTGCCCTGAGTAGTACTAAGTGCAGAATTTCGGTAAGAAAATAAACAGCGGGTAATGTTCTCTAAGATTTAAACAGTTTTGTAAATTTGAAAAGCAATACTGCATACCATATAATTATTTTAAGGACTTGGGATCATGCTGTACGCTCATTATGTCAGCCATTTTTTCTGTGTGACTGACGGGACGGGAGTTTGTCCGGAGAGCAGGAAGATTGTTTCATGATCTAAATAAGGTATGTTGCAAGAGGAAGGTTCTTGATTAATGATCTCTTCTAAACACGGAGTTTCAATGAACATTATCACCTCATCTCCCACTCTCCACTTCTCCCGTACAATTTTCACTTTGCCCTGTGCCCTGAGCATAGTTTTTTTTACCACGGATTACACGGAGTTCCACAGATTCAAATAACCCCATCTCCCACTCTCCACTTCTCCCATTCATTTTTCACTTTGCTCTGTGCTCTGTGCCCCGAGCCTTTAACAAACCCTGTTTAATATGAAACCGAAAGACAACCCCTCAGACCAGATCTATTCTTACCTGGCATTAAGAAACGCGGTAGGATGGATAGGTATTTTATTACCATTCGTCTTAGTAATTGGTATGTCGCTGATATTTAAAGGTGATGTTATACAAAAAACCATCAGTCAGTATTATTATACAGGTATGCGGGATGTACTGGTAGGAGCATTATGTGCAATTGCCCTCTTTTTATTTTTTTATAAAGGATATAATAAATGGGAGAACTGGACAGCCAATCTGGCTGGATCTTTTGCAGTAGGTATAGCATGGTTTCCCACAACTGAGACAGAGCCTCTCGACCTGGCAGGAAAGATTCATTTCCTATGTGCCGCAATATTCTTTCTGATCCTGGCAGGATTTGCTATATTCTTTTTTACAAGGAAGGAGTTGCATCCGACCAGGCGAAAAATGGAAAGAAACATAATTTATTTAGTCTGTGGCCTTGTAATGATTGCCTGTCTTTTGGCGATAATGATATTTTTTAATTTTTTCAACTCATGTAATCACGGTTCTCACTTTGTGTTCTGGGCTGAAACTGTTGCATTAGAGGCCTTTGGTATATCGTGGCTTACCAAAGGCGGAACTCTACATCCGGATAAATGAAACCGGTCGTTGCAGCTCTTCAATTATTACGGTTTGAGTTTTAATCATCAACTAATGAGTCAAATCACCCAATCTCCCGTTCTCCACTTCTCCAATTCATTTTTAACCTTGCCCTGTCCTCTGTGCCCCGAGCCTTGTTTTTTTTAACCACGGATTTACACGGAGTTCCACGGAATCAAATCACCCCAGCTCCCACTCTCCGATTCTCCAATTTTTCACTATGCTCCGTGCTCCTGACGATCCCTAATTCTCGGGGATGTCGGGATAAATCCGTCCTGATGCCGTGTATAAATCATGTCAAATCCGTGTGAAGTTTTTAAGTTAATATATAATCTTGCTTTAAATCTCAATGAATCATGAATCAACCAGAATTAGGTAAAAAGATTGCAGATCTTAGAAAATCCAAAGGTTTCACTCAGGAAGAGCTCGTAGAAAAATGCAATTTAAATGTCAGGACTCTTCAACGTATTGAATCTGGTGAAGTCACACCAAGAATTTACACTTTGAAAATGATTTTTGCTGCTTTAGATTACAATTCTACTGATTTATTTGAGATTAGTAAAAGTGGTTTTTCATTATACCCTTGGCTCGAGCAATTTTATAGATATGTACTTGATTTATTTAACTTAAAAACTAACAAAATGAAAAAGATTACAATTTTATCAATTATGTTTTCTGCAATAATTTTTGGATTATTTATTTTATGTACTGAAAGTCAAGCCCAGGAGAAAAAGAAACCTGATAATCAAGTAATCGACAAAAATTCTTCGGAGCAGAAATCTAGCAATGAAATGACATTTTCCAATTTCTCATGCGAAAATTGTTTTGACGATAATGGTGAGATGATTGGCCGTGATGTAAAGTTCAAATACAATGGTGTCACAATAAATATGGGTCTTATAAAGCTTAACAAAAAGACTCGTGAATTCAATGCCGGTTTTATCAAAGGAAAACTTTTACTGAATAAAGTTGAGCTTACATGTCCAAAGGATATGCTAAATGATAGTAGTGTTAATTATACTGCCGATAAGGTTGACAAATCGGACAATAAAATTTTATTAAAGGGTAACGCTAAAATAAGTTCTATTCAAAATGACCTCATTGAAACTGATGAAATCATTATTACTTTTATTTAAATGACTCAGGATATAAGATAGAAGTCCCTCTATTTTAGAACTTCTATCTATCCATTATTGATCGATTATTTTGAACAGATTATGAAAAAATGACAAGAATTCAGCAATTACACTTAACCAGGATAACTTCGGTCCTTTTACCAGTACCAATTTGCCAGTCAAATTTCACTTAACAGAACATCTTTAACACCTCTGCCTAAAGTGAGATTACTATCTATAAGTACAAGTTAACAGTTTAAAAAATATTTGTACATGACAGAAAATCTTGTAACATTTGATACTTAGCAGCTTCCTGAATTAATTTTACAATTAACACTATGAAAACATTCTTAAAGAACATTTTTCTTTTAGCACTCCTGCCAACTACTTGTGCTCTGTCGCAAACAACCCCTGTTACTGATTCTTTACTTGATCATATGGTTGGCAAATGGATTCTTCAGGGAACCATAGCAGGCCAGGTGACAACTCATGATATAGTTGCTGACTGGGTTCTTGGTCATCAATATATTCAATTCAAGGAAATTTCTCGTGAAAAAGATACTGACGGTAAACCATCTTATGAGGCAATAGTTTTCATTACCCGGGAACAAAACAAAAACCAATATACTTGTTTATGGTTAGATAATACAGGCAACGGGGGTCTTTCAGCTAAGTCAATAGGCCATGCAAATCCAAAGAGTAATAATCTTGAATTTGTATTTAGAATTACTGATAGCAGTACATTTCATACGACATTTTTATATGACAAAAATTCCAATTCGTGGCAATGGCAAATGGACAGCAAAGAAAATAATATACTGGAACCTTTTGCACGGGTAAAACTAACCAAAGGACGATAAAACCTTCGCTAACACTGGCCCATTATGTACTTGCCGGATAATATCCAGGTGCCGTATCTGAAAACATTTATCCAGGTAAATCAGGCAGTGTTTATTCCCGAGACCTGCCAATTGCACAATATATAATTCCACATACCACCGTCAACATTCAATTCCTGTTAATTATTAACTAACCCTCCTTTTATCGGGACTCTCCATCTTGTAAAAGTAAACAAGTACTTGTACTATCCGGTAACCTGTCTAGTATCAGGTTGGCTAATATTAATGAAAGCGCCAATAACTTTTTATCTCAAACTTTCCGAAAACCAAATAACGAAATATTCTCTTAATCCATGTAACTTTTTTGCCAGGTCAGGCAACTTACTATTAAACTAGAAAAAACTATCAATGGACACTCAAAACAAAGTAGAATTCATTACACTTTACGAGCCTGTTCATAATCAACTCAGTAAGTATTGCCGTGCAATAGCCGGCAATCCGGAAGATGGAGCGGATTTATTGCAAGATACTATTCTTAATTGCCTTGAAGGATTTATTAGAATCAAAGACAAAAATGTGTTTAAATCTTATCTGTTCAGTATTGCAAGTAATTTGCAAAAGATGAAACAACGGAGACTAAAATTTAAGGCTGAATTCAATGATTCAGAAATTAATCAAATTATAGATTCTGGACAGAATCAAGAGTATCTGACCGATTTTAAAATTGTCTATGAGAAGATGCTTTCCCTGCCTGAGAGAATGGCTGAAGCATTAATCCTTTATCATATCTCAGATTTATCCCTGGAAGAAATACAAAAAATCCAGGGTGGAAGTTTGTCTGGTGTTAAGCTCCGGTTGAAAAGGGGGAGAGAAAAACTATTATCTCTTCTAAATACTAAGGCGCAGATAAAAGTAGCTCTAATGCTAATAACCTTTTAAACGATCAGGCATGGAAAAATCTTTTACACAAACAGATATAGATAAGTTCTTTAGCGATTTCAGGAATTTATCAAATCCTTATAAAATAGAAAAGGTGCACCAGCTATTAAATAATCCGAATGCCAGGGCCAGGTATCGGGTAAAATTAAATTACAAACCTTTTAATTTTATTATTATGACAAGCGCAGTAATTATAGGGTTAAGTGCCCTCATTATTTGGTCAAATCCAAAAAAAGTAAATATAAATGAGATCAGTAAATTTCAGAAATCAGAGCCATCAACAGAAGTAGTCTTGGATTCTGACTTCTCCCAAAGAAAAACTTCAGATTTGAATCAGTCGCGGATTGAGAGTCCAACAATTAAAACAAAGGCTGCTCCTAATTCAGATGTTTTAACAAAAGCTGCTGTGGAACCAGGTTCTACCATCACAAAAACAATAGATTTGAGTCAGCCCAAAGTTGAGAATTCAACTATCAACACAGAGATTGAACTTAAAAATGAAAATATTAATCCGGTTCAATCAGTTTTAGTAAATGAGCCTAAATCTGACGATGCAAGGCAGCCATTTAAAGCTGAAACATGCATTTGGTTGCCAGATACAATTATTGATAAAAGATTATTATTATTAGGTCTTTCTGATCCTGAATTGAGAGCTATTGGAATAGCAAGAAAAAATCGGGCAACATTTTACCACAATATTATTGAAAGACAATATGATATGACCTTAACAAGTCACCCTGAGTTGATTCCAGAGGAAGAAAAAATAACTACATTTAATAAATTCTTTGTTGCTTATGTTACTAATTCTCAATTCGAACCAGAAGGTTCCGGAAATTTTTATTCCGCCATGGATACTCTGATCCCGGTGATAACAAATAATCAGGCTGGTCAGATTTTTTGGTTCACTCCGCATAAGAGCTTTTTCAATTTACTACCTGAACGCTACAAGAATTTAGAGTCCATATATGAAAATTTAATTTGTCTCAAGAAAAAATATCCAAAGAAAACTTTTACAAATTATCTGGGGAATGGGATTGAGCGAATATTAGACCCGATTAATATATTGAATTTAAACAAAGAAGAACTTCAGAAAATTGGAGTTTTAATAGATCATGAATGTGTAATATTTCAAACTATAAATAAGAAATACACTTTAAAAATTTGTAAAAACGGAACATATTCAGGTGGAACCGATGAAGATTCAAATATATTTCCTCCGAATCCTTATCCTGTTATTATGACTGATACTTTAGGACGAAAGTTATATATCGAAGGAAGCATCTTAAATAAAGATACTGTCTCCAAAACTATGAATATATTAGTCCCTGTCAGAATTAATCTAAACGAAATTGTATCTCCGGATAAAGAAGTTATTATTTGTTGGTACTATCCTACCCGGGAATTTTTAGAAGCATTACCTGAAAAAATTAGCTCAGATCTAAGATCCGAACTTAATAATATTACTAATGGAACCAGTAGTTCCTCTGTATCGTGCAACTATTTTGAGATATGCAAGTCATCTTTAAAACTTGATAACTTTAAACTTTATCCGAATCCGGCTAGTTCCTCAGTTACAATAGAATTTGAAAATTCAGAAGAGATTATTGGCTCTGTATCAATAGTGAGTTTAGCAGGTTTAAAACTAAGGGAGATATTACCAAAAACAATATTTTTATCTGGCCATAACTCTTATCAGATGAACTTATCAGGAATAAATTCCGGTATATATATAATCTCTGTAAATACAAAAAAAGGATTTAAAACTCAGAGATTAATTATATCTCAATGATCAGTATCCTGATTTTGAGTTAGATCCGGAACCGGAAACTAACAGTTATATTACTGTAAATTCTGTTTATGAAATCCTTTTTTATGATATCTATTCAGGTGAGATTATGAAAACCTATATATTAAAAAATCCAATGCATGATATCAAATTCTGGTGAAGAAAGTAATGTAAATGACTTTTACTTCAAAATTATTAATCGTATTGTATTGAAGTAATTGTATAAACTAATATTTTTATAATCTGTTAATATTTAATTTATTTAACCAAAAACCGGCGGGTGACAGATTGCAATATTGCAGCCTATATATTAAGGCATATTTCTGTAATTATTAATTTGGATAAAAAAGGAGTAACATGATGAGAAATAGTGAGAAGAGACGAATGGATAGTAAAATAATTATTATGAAGCCTGATAAAAAAATAGCCCTTGTAGCTCATGATAATAAAAAATCTGACTTAGTCGAATGGGCAAAATACAATTCCACATTATTGGCTCATCATACGATATGCGCAACGGGAACTACCGGCGCGATATTAGAAAAAGAGCTTGGCATTAAAATAGAAAAATTGCAGAGTGGTCCATTGGGTGGCGATCAACAGGTAGGTGCCAGGATTGCGGAAAGCGAGATCGATTTTCTGATCTTTTTTTGGGATCCGCTTGAACCACAACCGCACGATCCTGATGTGAAGGCACTATTACGTATGGCAGTTGTATGGAACATCCCGATTGCATGCAACCGGTCTTCGGCAGATTTTATGATTTCTTCTCCTTTAATGGATAGCGATTATGATCGTATAGTACCTGATTATGATGTATATAGAAGAAGAGTTCTTTAAGCTATGCACCTCTTGTCCGGTGTTCGAGTATCATGACTTTCACCGACAAATTTTAAAAACAGATTTTTAGTTAATAAATTTTAAATTACTTAAGCCTGGGCTTACTCTAAAATCCGGCAATATACTACCGTAGAAATTAACATTATTGTCAGACTTTTAGAATTCTGACATTTCTGTAATCAAATAGATATGTATCGGCTATAAAATTGCTCACAATATCAATTATCCTATAACCGGGATGGTTATGAATATTAGTTTTATTATGATTCTTTCAGTTCTTTCCGGAGTAATAATATCCTATATTTTCCTGTTTTTTCTTGTGAGAAGATTTTATATTATGCGCTCACAGAAAGGCGAAAAAATAGATTTAACCCGGAGAATAAATGAATTATTACTTGTAATAGATGTTCAATGCAGCTATCTGAATAATACACCCCGGAAGATCGCAAATCGAACTATTACTAATATAAATAAAGTAATCGGCCATACTTATGAATTAGATTTTAAGATTGTTTATACTGCATCTGTCAGAAAGAAAACATTTCTTTCCTCATTATTCCTGTTTGATATTGCTGTCAGGGGTACAGACGGGGCAAAGATAGATTCCAGGTTAAATACAAATGATCCGGTTATTTTTGAAAAATTTCTGGCTGATAGTTTCTACAATAATGAATTCAGGGCCTATTTAGAAAATAATAA
>JGI20214J51650_10001204_pt1 | contig 16458 bp, 13 predicted proteins | sample WetSurMetagenome_FD_51650 | JGI IMG/M metagenome (IMG submission 51650) | reverse complement strand
AATTACAATCTAAGAAAATAGTAAGAGCAAAGGATATCGCCGATCGTTTTAATGTTAGCATAAGAACCGTTTACCGCGATATACAAACTTTAACAGAAGCAGGAGTTCCAATCGGCTCGGAAGCCGGTATTGGTTATTATCTTATTGATGGTTATCGCTTACCTCCTGTTATGTTTACTAAAGAAGAGGTTACAGCTTTCTTAACCGCTGAAAAACTAATCGAAAAGTTTACTGATAACTCTATCGATCTTAATTTCAAATCCGGGATGATGAAAATACGCGCCATCTTAAAAAATACTGAAAAAGAAATGCTTGAAAGCATTGAGGAAAATATTGAAGTCCTTAGTCGCAGACCACGATTAGAAAATTCCGGTAACTCAAATCATATCCAGGTTCTTATCGAAAGTATATCAGAAAAAAAGTCAGTCAATATCCGCTACCACACTTTTTATTCTAATGAAATTAAGGATAGAAATATTGAACCTATCGGGATTTTCTTCTCTTCGGGTTACTGGCATACAATTGCTTTCTGCGAGCTAAGACAGGATTACCGCGATTTTAGATTGGATAGAATTCTGAATATAAAAAAAACCGATAAAGTTTTCCAGAAAGAACATCCATCCATTAAAGACTATCTTGGCAAAATAACTAAAGAACAAAACCTGGAGACAATCATCATCAGGGTTGATCAATCCATTGCGCAGTTTTTAACCGAACAAAAATATTATAACGGGTTTGTAAATGAGCAGGAAATCGGAGATACTGTTCAAATGACATTTTTAACTTCATCTATGGAATATTTTGTGCGCTGGTATTTAATGTTTGCCGATAAAGCTGAAATCGTTACACCTGACTCACTCAAAACTATGTTAAGCAAAAAACTTTTCGAAATTAAGAAAAGAAATTTTTAATGCCTGTCCTAATCTCCTTCCCTTTTTGCAAAGGGAAGGCAGGGATGGGTTAAGAATTTTTTTCTATTTGTCGAAACCTACTGACATACTGCTGTCAATCACCCTCTTTAACTTTGCTTTGTAATTTTTCACAATTAAAAAAAGGAGCCGTCATGTCAATGATCAAAATTTTCTTAAATGAGTTAGAACAAGAAGCAGTATCAACCCGAAAAATGTTGAAAATTGTACCGAATGATAAGTACGATTGGCAGCCTCATCCCAAAAGTATGACGATAAGAGCATTGGCAACTCATATCGCAGAAATTCCCGGCTGGATTGAACACGGTATTACAAATGATGGATTAGACTTTGCCGTAATGCCTTATAAACCAAAAGTTATAAATAACACAAAAGAGTTATTGGAGATGCTTGAGGAAGCTTTAGCCAAGGGTAAATCTCAGTTAGTTGAAAAGAATGAAGCAAAACTTGATGGCAGATGGGTTATGAGAAATGGCGATACTGTCCTTATGGATCTTTCTAAGGCTGAAGTTATCAGGCATTCTTTGAGCCAGTTGATACATCACAGAGCGCAGTTAGGTGTTTATTTGAGGTTGCTGGATATTCCGATTCCCGGAGTTTATGGACCAAGTGCAGATGAAATGAGTCATTAATTGTATATCTAAAGATGACATCTTAAGGAAAAGATGTCATCTTTGGTTTTAATCGTTCACTACTTATTATAACAAAAGCAATCAACAAGATGATCATTAACCATTCCTGTTGCCTGCAAATGTGCATAGATTATTGTTGATCCAACAAAATTAAATCCGCGATTTTTTAAATCTTTGCTTATCAAATCAGAAAGATCTGTGCGCGCAGGAATTTCTTTAAGTGATTTAAATTTATTTTTTATAGGCTTGCCATCAACAAAACCCCAGATGTATTTATTAAAAGTCCCAAACTCTTTGCGAACTTTTATAAATGCCTTAGCATTTGTAATAGAACTTTCTATTTTAAGTTTGTTACGAATAATTCCTGCATCTTTCATAAGCGAGTTGATTTTTCTTTTATCATACTTTGCAACTTTGTTAAAATCAAAATTATCAAACGCTTTGCGGAAGTTTTGTCGTTTATAAAGTATTGTTCGCCAGCTTAATCCCGCCTGAAATCCTTCGAGCAAAAGAAACTCAAAAAGTTTTTTATCGTTGTGAACAGGAACTCCCCATTCTTTATCGTGATATTTAACATAAAGCTGATCATTTGCTGGCCAGGGACAACGAGTTGTGTTTTTCATTTTTATTCCGTAAGTGATTTTGTTAAATAATATTGATTAAAATTAACAATTCATTAACTACACATACAAGAAAAATTATTTCTAAATTTATTTGTGCTTAATGCAGTATATCTCAATTTTTAAAACGAAATTTATAAAAAATATAAAACGGAGTATTCTTATGAAAAAACTATTTTTCATTCTTCCACTGCTATTACTTGTACTTGGATTTACAGCCCAAAGAATTCTTGATGATAAATTAAAAAATCTTCTTCAGCAATTTAAGACTGATGAAGAAAGTGCCAAAACAAACTTATTCTATGCTGTAAGCGGACCTTCGTTCTACATCCCAAATGTTAAAATGTTAAAAGATCTTGCTGTCGGAGACAGAGTTTCGCTTATTCAATCAATGGGAAATAATGTAAAGGAATATGTTTCTACAAAAGAATTTGTTAAAAAATACAATCAGCTAAGAGAAGATAGAAAACCAACTCCACCCGAAGCACCAAAATATTCTGCTCAACTAAAAGAAGAAACCCGCACAAATATGATTAATGCAATAGCAGAAACAGAGAAAAACAAAAAACAGATGGCAGCAGATCAACAGGCAATGTTTGACGAAATTATAAAAACTTATAAACAGCAATTAGCAGAGATTGATGACCCTGAAAAAACAATGTTTAAACCGGAAATGGATGAATATATAAAACAAGGATATCAAATGCAGATGGATGAATACAATAAAAAAGTAACTGATTGGGAAATTGAATATCCAACAGACAACCCAAAACCGATGGTTAAAAAATGGATCAATGCATTTTTAGAAAAATCCGCAGATATAAACTTTGATGCAAAGCTGGAAAAAGATAAATATGGTAAGATGAAGTTTGTTGATCAGCAATATGAATACAAAGACAGCCAGTGGAAATTATATTACAGAGCAGGTAAGGAAACTGTTACTGCAGCAAGAACTTTTGCACAAAACTGGCTGGGTGAATTGAAATAGGTTTTCTTTTTTCAGTAATCCCTCTCTCCTCTATTAAAAGAGAGGGATTTTTATTTCAATGAATTTACTTGAGCAACAACATTTTTTTCATATCAACGTACTTTCCAGCCTGCAATCGATAAAAATAAATTCCACTCGAAAGAACTGAAGCATTGAATGTGACTTCATATTTTCCCGGAGTCATTTCTCCATCGACAAGAGTTTTAATTTCATTGCCCAGTATATCAAATACTTTAAGTGTAACACGAGAATGTCCCGGAATTGAATACCTGATTGTTGTGGTTGGATTAAATGGGTTTGGAAAGTTATTTGATAAACTATAATCTTTTAATTCGTCTGTAAATTCTTGAACATCAGTCAGTATATAAGAATATATTGTCTTATACGCATTCACCCAATCAGAACCATCCCATGATTGCCAGAGCTCTTCAATCAGGTTATTGTTACCATCATATGTGTTTGAACCCTTATAATATAACACCCATTCAAAACCAACACATTGATACACGAGTGCTTCAATCTGGTTATTGTTTACATCATATGTGTAGTAAGTCTTAATAAAATTCCACCAGACAAAACCCTCCCCCATTTGATAGAGTTCTTCTGTGAGGGTATTGTTTACATCATAAGTGTATATATACTTTTCATAATTCTGCCAGGAAGAATCATAATCATACCAATATTGATAAAAATATTCAGTGAGGTTATTGTTTCTATCATATTTGTATGAATACTTATCAATATTATTCCAAGTAGAATCGTCCAATCCTTGGTAGAGGTGTTTAGTCAGGTTATTGTTATCATCATATGTGTATGAATTCTTAAAAGAAATCACCCAGGTAGAACCATCCCAGGTATGCCAGAGCAATTCAATCAGGTTATTGTTACCATCATAGGTGTATGAACCCTTACCAGAATTCACCCAATCAGGATCATACCAATGTTGCGCGAGCAATTCAGTCAGGATATTGTTTCCATCATATGTGTAGGAATACTTCCATCTATTCCTCCAGTCAGAACCATTCCAATCTTGCTGGAGCGCCTCAATCTGGTTATTGTTTCCATCATATGTATATGAATACTTCCAATTAATCCTCCAGGTAGAACCAGACCAATATTGCGCGAGCCATTCAGTCTGGTTATTGTTTCCATCATATGTGTATGAATCCTTAGAATGATTCACCCAGGAAGAACTAGAACTATCCCAGTATTGTTCATTTTCTTCTATCAGCAGAAAACCATTATCAAGTAGTGTTTTATTAGTGGTTGTTCGTGTATCCTTTTCATTAAATGCTTCTTCTACATAAAACTTTCTTTGTGGATTTCTTAATGCCGTCTGCCAGGTGTTGTTTTGGGATTTCAACAATAAGGAATCTATATCATTTATTCTTTGAAATAAATCAACATTTGAATTGTGAATTTTCTGCAATCTTTCGTTAGTAAATTTTTCGGGAAATACTTCTTTGAAACTGTTATCCTGAGGCAATACTATAGTTGCACACAATACTGACAAAATCAAAATATGTATTAAGGATTTCATCGGATTTCTCCCTGTCTTAAAAAAATTATTGAATGAGATTCAGGAGTTTGAGGAATTTCTCGGTTTATAATTCTGAAATAATAACAGAATTTATGCCAATTATATGGTCATTTTTTACTCAGAATCCGATTGAGTTTTTACTTGAGGATTACCATTTTTCTCGATTGGTGGTAACTTCCGGTAATTAGTTGATAAATGTAAACTCCACTTGGTAAGAGCGAAGCATTAAATGAAACCTCATACTTTCCAGCAGGTCTATATTCATCAACAAGTGTTGCGATTTCATTTCCGAGAACATCAAAAACTCTAAGTGTTACAAATTGTCTGCTGTCTATTGCAAACCGAATCGTGGTTGAAGGATTAAATGGATTGGGATAATTCTGAAATAACTGAAATAATTGAGGAATATTTTCGTTAACAACTTCTGTTGTTCCGGTGAATTCATAACAACCTATATCAAATCCATTTCCTTGTGGACGAGCGATGCCATCTTTATCAATATTCGGTGCATTAATACTGCTTCCTGCATCAACCGCCGAACCTGTATAAATTAGATGATAATCACCAATGCCTCCGAATGGATTAATAAAGTAAGCTGATGCTTCATTCATTGTAATTTCGATATTATGATCTTCAGTCACTCCACCTGAAAAAGAAAAATCTGTAGAAATATTATTCCGAACAATCACTCCTGTAGATGATGTTCCATTTTTATGATCGTTAACCATGATCCAAGGATCTGGTTCGGGAGTGTTATCGTTATCAAGAACCGTGTTATTAATTATCTTACAATTAATTGCTCCATAAAACGATATTCCATGCCAGTGATCTGTAATAACCAAATTATTTTCAACAAGCCAATTCTCAAACATTCCATCGAACAAGCCAACACCCTGTAAATTACCTTTAAACGGTTGGTTTGGATCTTCAAAGTTTATAATTGTATTTCCCCGAAGGACAACATTTTTCACTACACCTGTTCCAACACCCCCGGGTCCGACTGACCATGATTGAAATCCATCATCATGATTATCATCAACATTGTAGGAATTTTTTATTGTGTTGTACTCATATATTACATCATCACCCAACCCACGGATTCCATCACCTCGAAAATCTGTAATGAGATTTCCTGATACTAATGAATTTGATGCATCACTGCCAATCCCATGATCAACCACAGTAATTGTATTATCAAGTACAATTAAATTTGTTCCATCCATTGTAATTCCATTACCAGTACGAGCCAGCCAATCTGATTCAGTCCATCCGGAAATATCATCAGAATAATTAATATTACAATTCTCAATAGTCAGATGGTTTCCATCAAGATTAATGGCTTCTGTTCCATCTGCACCGTTTGAATATCTTGGTTTGATTTCAAGACCGAATAACTTCCAGTAACTGCTGTTGTTTAACCTTATATTTGAAAAAACACTTGCTGCACCGGGATACGCACGAATTAAAACATAATCAGAATTATTTTTTCCGGAAATTGCCAGATCACCATAATTACCACTTCGTAAACTAATTGTGTCCCCGCCTTGCACATTGTTTATTGCCGTTTGTAATTCTGTTGAATTGGACACAATTATTTCAGCCGCATTTACCGATTGGATACTGACAAGTAATATAATTCCCAAAAGAAAAAAATAAACATTTGTTTTCATTTTCATTTTTCTTACTTAATTAAGAGCATAGATTTTGTTTGATCAAAACCTCCAGCTTGCAATCTGAAGAAGTATATTCCGCTTGGCAGTCCGCCTGTGTTGGAGCTTGCATTAAAGTTGATTTCATACTTTCCTGCAATTCTATATTCATCAACAAGTATGACTATTTCGTTTCCAAGCACATCATAAATTTTTAAAGTTACGTTACTGCTTAGTGGTAACACAAACCTGATCATCGTGCCAGGATTAAATGGATTTGGATAATTCTGAAATAAGATAAAATCACTAGGAAGTGTTTCCTCATCCACAGAAGTTGTAGAAGTAAATTCATAAGCGCCTATATCAAATCCGCTTCCTTGCGGACGGGATATGCCGTCAATGTCAAATCCAACAACAGAGCTTACAAGTGATGTTCCGATGTCTAAAGGTTGTGATGATGGAAGCAAATGAAAATCTCCATTGTTATGATTAACAAACAATTGGCTTTCTGGCAAAACAATTTGAGAATGAGTATCATAACCTAATGCTTGCCAGGAAGTTAAACTCATATTAGAATTTCCATCATCATTGCTTAAGCGATTTACAAGCAAATTGTAATCACTTACAAATCCATTTGTTGATAAATCATCAATACAGATGCTGCCTCTAAAACTGTGATTGTTTATTAATATATTATTGTATATAGTATTTCCGCTTGAACCGTTAACAACCAATATTGCCCATCTTCCATCTGCGGGATGAACAATTGTGTTGTTAAATACTTTATTGTTCTTTGAACCTTCTGCGCCATCAATCTGGTACATTGCAATTCCGGATGCGTGATTGTTGTAAAGAACATTATTAAAAATTTTGGAGTCTTGAACACAGTCCATATTAATTGCTGAACCTCCGCCAACACCGTTATCATGAATAATATTACCTGAGATTACGGCATTACTAATAATTCCATCATCACCCATTGATAGATCACCATTCATATGAATGCCACAGCCGTTATTAAAGAAAGAGTGATTATTAATAATAGCAGGTCTATCGCTGCTGTTTGAAACGTAAATTCCGTGTTCATCCTGACTATAAGAACAGGAATTTCCTTCAATCAAAATATCATCAGTAAACCCGGTAAAGACTCCCCACTTAAAATTATTTGTGCAAATGTTGTTTTTGATTTTTACAAAATCGGAAAGAACTATTCTTATTCCTGCACGCGGTTGATCTACAACATTAAAATTGTGTACTTCAATCCAATCTGCACCCTCAATATTAATCCCATCATTGGTAACAGGATTGTGAATATTAATTGTTACATCATCTTGAACAGCTTTAAAAACAATTGGCTGGGTTGATGTTCCGCTTGTTCTGATATCAAATCCTGTATAGCTCCCGGAAAGAACTAACACTGAATCACCAGCAGTAACAACATCTGCTGCGTGTTGAAGTGTTGCAAATGCAGTATCAATATTTAATCCACTATTGTTATCGTTCCCATTTACAGAAACAAAATAAGTTGACTGAGAAAAAACGATTGGAAGTGTAATTAAAGTTAATATTACTGTTTGTAAAAAGAATCGATGCATATTATAAGCCTCATATATTTCAATTCGGTTTACAATTTAGATACCAGTAACAAGTGATTGTTTTGAAGATTTATTTATTCAAAATTCAGATAAACACTTATTTTTTGCGACAATCTTTTCGTGAAAAAATTCTGCATTCTAATCACAGGAAATATTTACATGGAAAGATTTTTCATTCTATTATTAAAAGCATTTGCAAATCTTTCTGGAGATAGACTATCCATATTAAAGTAAAGAGATGGTTCGATTAGCTCTAATTCTATTAATGCAAAATCATTCTCTTTAGTTCTAACCAAATCGGTGCGGGCATAAAGTGGAATAACCGGAAGTTTGTTTACTATTTTTTCAGCTATCGATTTTTGCTGTTCTGTGGGATCAATACTTTTAAATATTCCACCGTGCTCTTCCTGCACACGAAAATCATTTTCTTTTGGTTTTTTCAAAACAGCATGACTGAAAACTCCGTTAAAATAGAACAATGAATATTCACCTTCATCAACTATGTTTTGCATAAACGGCTGCACCATAAAATCTCTTTGTGCAAAAACTTGTTCAAGCTTCTGCATATTTTCAATAAGCTTTTCTTTGGATAATCTAAATGTATTGTCAGCATTTGCACTTATGTTTGGTTTTATAATTATTTCTTCTGAGCTGAGCTTATTAAAATAATCGTATGCGTTATTTGGATTGAAGCTTGTCTCCCAGATTGTATTTACTATTCTTACTCCTTTTTTTTCCAGATCAAAAAGATAATTTTTATTCATATTCCATTTCATAAGCTCTAAATCATTTTCAAGATGTGCTGATGAATTGTTGATGCTTACTAAAACGTTAAGAAATTTTTCAGAATCATTTTGATAATCCCATGTCGATCTGACAATCACTGCAGCATAATCATTCCAGTCAACATCTTCATTTCTCCAGGAAATTTCTTCTGCATCCCAGCCGAGTTTGCTCATTGGTTCAATAAGTAGTTTATCATACGTATAAAAATTCTTTAGTGAATTCATTGAAAGAAGTGCTGCTTTTTTGTTCATAAAATATTTTACTCGTTATTGGAATTATTAAATACACTGAAAATTAGATATCAAAAACTGATTTACAAAAATAAATTAATTAACTTTGCCTTGTCGAAGACAAAGAAATTATTAACACCAAGGAAAGATAACTTCTGTGGAGTGGATTCTACTTATCATTTGGCTTTCAATTATAAATGGCGGTCTTAGCGGGCAGTACGTTTTAAACTGGATGGCTAACCAGCCAAAATACACAGGCGGAAGTAAGGTTGATATTTCTTCCGGTGTGATGACCTGGTGGAGAGAAATTTCAAAACTTGTTTGGGCAGTTGTTGCTGTTATTATTGAACTTATACGGGGGAAAAAAGCAAAATACTTGTGGCCCGGTTTTTTATCTTTGTCTACAATTATTATTTGCGCCTTTACCGGTGTAATTGAAAACATTGGATTTTTCTATTTGCCTAAAAATTACTCTCCTCATCTTTACGCTCCATATGTTAATATTTATCTGGCTTTTCTTCCATTCTTCGGAAAGTTTTTATTTAACGCCCCTATTAGAAAAGAACATTGGATTGGAATTTTGCTGGTAATTGTCGGTCTTGCAATGCCGCATCTTCCAACATTGCTTGGATTTGCAATTGATAATAATAACTCACTTGATATAAATGCAATTATCTGGATTGTAATTATTAATGGTTGTTTGCTTTCACAACAAGTATTAAATAACAAAACGGTTCAAACTGCTTTGCCCGGTGTGGGACCGAATGCTCTTGTTGTATGGAGAGAAATCTGGAAAATGATTTTTATATCAGCAGCGATTTTAATTATACCGATAATCGGTAATATGATGAATGCAAATATGCCTGCAAAAGTTAAAGCTGAAAAATTTGAAACAAGAGTTTTAAATAAGATTGATGAGAACAAAAAAGAATATTTGTTAAACTTTTATCAAAAATCAGACAATAATTATATTTTAAAATCTGATGTTTCAGAAAACGATGAACATAAAATAAAAGAGATTTTAAAAACAAAAGAGTTTCATCAATTCTTTTCTTTATTTGATGGAAGTATAATTCCAAATAACTGGCTGCCAATACTTTTTGTTATTGCCGCCGGTTTAACCGGGTATATATACAGTTTTGGATTTTTTAAGCTATCAAATTTTGCTGCGCATTTTTGGGTTCCTTACACAAATGTTTGGCTTGCGTTACTTCCATTCATAATGTTGTTGTTTGGAAAAGATGTAACATTATACCAGATTATTGGTGCCGTTGTGGTAACTGCAGGACTTATGATTGGCGTAATGGATCACAGAAAAAACAAGGTGGTAGAGATTGAAAAGAAAAAGTAATTTTCGTTTTAATTTATTAGTCAAATATTCTTGGAGATAATATGGATCTGAAAAGAAGGGCGTTTGGACTGGCACTTGGTACACTGCTCGGTTTGTCTGTTTTTATTGGAACCTGTTGGCTTTTAATTATAGATTCGCAGGGAGATTTTTTTTCTAAATTCTCATCGTTCTTTTTTGGCTACTCTATTACGTGGCTTGGTGCTTTCATTGGATTTTTGTGGGGTTTTGTTTATGGATTCTTCTTTGGGGGTCTTTTAGCGTGGCTCTATAATATTTTCAGCAGGGTGATCTATAGTAATAGATAATTGTATGTACCATCCCTTAACATTGTCAATCAATAATTAGTACAGATTTAAATATTGACAATTAAACTATTTAAGGCTTATCTTTTTGAGAGTTCTAAGGTTTTTTTAATTTTATCTAATTTAACAAAGAGGAGTTATGAGAAAACTTTTTTTCTTGATAGTTGTTTATACTTGTTTTGTTTCAGTTGTTGTTAATGCACAGGATAACGATGTTTCTTCGAATGGAACTATGGATCCAAAAGCTGCAGTTCATTATAACAATGCAGTTCAATTTATGAAAGCTGAAAAGTTTGAGGATGCTTTAAAGTCGATTGATTCAAGTTTAATGATTACTAAAGACTACAAATCGTATTATTTGCATGGTCAAGCAAATATTAAACTTGGAAAAACTGTTGAAGCAGTAAATTCTTTTGGCGAAAGTGTAAAACTTAATCCAAACTATGATCTTGGCTGGATGGCTTCCGGGAATGCCCATCTCGTTTTGAAAGAATATGATCTGGCAATAAACGACTTTAATAAAGTTGCTGAAGTAACTAAAGATCTAAATATAAAAAGCAAAGCCGAGGAATCTGTTACGTTTACCACTAGTACAAAATCTATTGATTTTTATAATAAAGGGAATGAATTATATAAACAGAATAAATTTGAAGAAGCTATTTTAAGTTATGACCAGGCATTATCAATTTCAAAAGATCCAAAATATTATTACCAAAAAGGATTGGCTTTCTCAAAATTAAGTAAAAACAAAGAAGCAGAAGATGCTTTTAGATCTTCGATAGCATTAAATGATTCATTTGACACTGGTTATATTGGGTTAGCCAGTTTGCAAACAGTGAATAAGGATTACGAAGGAGCAATAAAAAGTTACGAGAAAGCCCTTGCCGTTACCAAAAATGAAAATCTTAAATCAAATGTTAACGAATCTATTTCCAAAACTTACCTTGCTGCGGGCAATAATTCTTATAAAGATAAAAAATATGATCAATCAATTGAATGGATGATGAAGTCAATTAATAATTCTCCTTCTGATGCTGCATATTTAGGATTAGCAAAAGCTTATATTGAAAAAAAGAAATATAATGATGCTATAACTGCCTTAGACAGCTCAAAGTCATTACAAAAAACAGTTACTGATGGAGCAATTGCATATTATCGTGGATTGACTCAAATGAACAAGGGCGAAGAGAGCAAAGCAATTGAATCTTTTACAATTGCATTAAATGATCCGAACTATAAAAAAGCAAGTCAGGCACAAATCGACTACTTAAAGGCAAAGCAAAAGGGAACTAAGAAATAACACTCAAACTAAATTAAATTGATTTTATAGTAGTTAAACCCTGATAAAATTTTATCGGGGTTTTTTATTTATTGGTATATGTTTTTTTCATATAATTAACTGAATTCACAACCATTTCTTTCAGAACTTTTACATCAACGTCATTTAATGATTTAATATACAAACACGCCTTACTTGTTTTGTGTTTGCCAAGTTTTTCAAGCTGAGTTTTTTGTTTTTCAAATCCCCCCATTAAATAGATTGTTAAATTTTGTTTACGCGGCGAGAATCCAGTTAAGCAACTATCGCCCTCTCTACCGCTATCGTATTTATAGTGATAAGATCCAAAACCAATTATACTTGGTCCCCACATTTTTGGTTCTTCTTTTGTTACAGATTTCATCAACTTGATAATTTTGTAACAATCCTCGCTGACAGTTCCATCTTTTATACTGTTGATAAATTTATCAACACTTGCTTTTGTTTCTTTGGTTTTATTTTCAGCCATATAGTTTATCTCAAAGTTTCATTAATTATTGAATGCGTGTAACTTTTAATTCAACTCGCCTATTCTTTACACGATTATTCTCTGTATCGTTTGGGGCAATTGGTTTATCAGGGCCAAACCCCATTGTTGAAATTCTATCTTCACTTATTCCGTTTTCGGACAAATATAATCTGCACGATTCAACTCTTCTTAAAGATAATTTTTTGTTCATTTCTGCTTCACCTTCAGAAGAAGTATGTCCCGAAAGTTCAATCTCTATCCTTGGATATTGCTTCAACAGTTCAACTACTTTATTCAGTTCTGTTTTACCTTCTTTTAAAAGATCTGCTGATGCAACTTTAAATTGAATATTGTTAAGCACAAGAGACTCGCCTTCCATAAGTGTTTGTCCGTTCATCTCAACTTTTACTGATTCAAGCGGGTCAAGAATCACTTCGTATTCCTGCGCTTCCTCGTTAGCAATAATATCAAATGATTTAGTCTTGCTAATGAACCCAATTGCTGAAAAATCTGCAATTACTAATCCCGCAGGAAGGCTGTTTATCTGGGCTTGTCCTTCAGAATTTGTTTTTGCTTCTCCAAATCCGGGAACGAATACTGTTGCATTGTTAATCGGTGAAATATCCACTGAGCTTCTTACCACAACTTTAAGCGGTCCTGTATAAGAATACGGTTTGGGATTAATAAGCAGTTTCACAAAATCAATTGCAAAACCGTCTGCGGCGTAGGTTGTAGAATCATCAATAGAGATGATAAGCTTTTCCTTTTTTAATGTTGATAGAAGTTCTTCAGGCAGTTTTGCGTAAATTATTTTTCCTATCGGTCCGGATTGATCAATCCCCTCTAAAATTTTTTCCACGGCAGAAAATCTTTTATCATTAAGCCAAACTCTAAATCTTGAACAAATGCCGGGTGATTGAAAATCATCAACAAACATTAATACTGCCGCAGAATTTATCTGGATGTTTTTTAATGATTCAAGAGGCATTTGGAGCGGCACAACTTTAAATATATTTGGATCGCCGCCAGAATATCCATCACTACTGCAGCCTCCGCCTCTATTTGGATCTTTAACAAATGATGATGGTAACATAACTCTATCAGTGCCAACAGCATCTTCGGGATTAATATTAAACGGCCAGTCATGTGCATAAGTTGATTTACCGGAGAACGGATTAAAATCTTCAGGGAATCCATAACCCAGATTATCAATATCACCAATGCGAATCATAAGTTCAGCTTCCGGAGTATTGCTCAGGCTCTCAAATTGCTTTGTCCAATCGCCATCGGACTTTGAATTTTGAGGATACACTGAAATGATTAAAACAAAAACAGTAAGAATTATAAATTGTTTCATAAAAATCCTTGATTATTTTTTTCTTAATCTATCATTTTTAATTAATATCTCCTATTGATTATTATTCTTTTTAATAAGTTCAGGTAAACACTATCTTATAAGATCAAAAATTTCAAATAAAGAAACGGTAATATGACAACCACAAAAAAATCTTTATCTCTTGCAAAAGAAAAAATTAAAATTCTTCTGCTCGAAGGACTGCATAATAACGCTTTGCAGCTTTTTGATGAAAACGGATATAACAGTATTACATATCATAAAGGTTCATTAAGTAAATCAGAACTTATAGAACAAATTAAAAACGTACATTTGCTTGGAATAAGATCCAAAACAAATATTACAAACGATATTCTTCAACACGCTAAAAAACTTATCGCAATCGGATGTTACAGCATTGGCACAAACCAGGTTGATTTACTATCGGCTAAACTTCAGGGGATACCCGTTTTTAATGCACCTTTTTCAAACACGCGTTCGGTTGCTGAACTTGTAATCGCAGAATGTGTTTTTCTTATTCGTGGAATTCCAGAAAAAAACTTTGCCGCACATAATGGAATGTGGTTTAAAGATGCGTCCAATTCTTATGAAGTAAGAGGAAAGAATTTGGGAATTGTTGGATACGGGCATATAGGTTCGCAGGTTTCTATTCTTGCTGAATCTTTAGGAATGAATGTTTACTACTATGATATTGATAAGAAATTAAATCTTGGCAACGCAAAATCCTGTTCAAGTTTGCAGGAACTTCTTTCAATTTCAGATATTGTTACTCTTCACGTTCCGGAAACTGATCTCACAAAAGACATGATTGGTTATGCAGATTTAAGTTTGATGAAGAAAGGTTCTTATTTAATTAATGCTTCCAGAGGCTGTGTTGTTATGATTGATGCGCTTGCAAAATCACTTGAGGAAAACCATTTGGCTGGCGCTGCTATTGATGTTTTTCCGGAGGAGCCAAACTCTAATAAAGATTCATTTAAAAATGTTTTGCAAAAATTCCCGAATGTAATTTTAACTCCGCATATTGGCGGAAGCACATCTGAAGCGCAGGCAAACATAGCGCTCGAGGTTTCTGAAAAGTTAGTTAAGTATTGTGATGTCGGGACTACAATCGGTGCAACAAATTTTGTTGAAGTAGCTTTAGCCCCCAATCTTAACAAGCAGCGTTATCTTCACATCCACAAAAATCAGCCGGGAGTGTTAAACAAAATTACACGGGTTTTTACTTCAAGAAATCTTAACATTGCGTCTCAATTCTTACAAACAGATGCACACATTGGTTATGTGATTATTGATATCGATCAAAAAAATAACTCAGATGAAATAATGAAAGAACTAAAAGCAATTCCGGAAACGATTAAAACAAGAATGCTGCTTTAGTTATAGAATTATTCTCCAGCATCATCAAGCTTATCTTCCCAGAGATATTTTTTTGTTTCCTCAACAATTATTCCGCTTAATAAAAGTAAGGAAACAAGATTTGGCAATGCCATTAGTGCGTTTGTAATATCTGCAAAAGTCCAGACAGCATTTAACGAAAGAACCGAGCCAATCATAACAAACATAACCCAGAGATAGCGGTATGGTTTTACTACTTTATTTCCGAAAAGATATTCTGCCGCTTTCTCACCGTAATACGACCAGCCAAGTATTGTGGAAAAAACAAATGTTAATAATCCAAGCGTTAACACAATTGGTCCAACAATATGAAAATCACTGAATGCTTGTTTAGTTAAAGCAGCGCCTGAAAGTCCTTTAACCCATTCGCCGGAATTTACAATTACCAATCCCGTTATTGCACAAACAACAACCGTATCCCAAAATGTTCCTGTTGAAGAAACCAATGCTTGACGAACAGGATTTTTTGTTTGTGCCGCTGCTGCAACTATCGGCGCACTTCCTAAACCCGACTCATTTGAAAAAAGTCCCCGCGCAATTCCAAACCTTATTGCTTCTTTCATTCCTGCACCAAGAAAACCACCAACAACTGCGTGCCCGCTAAATGCACTGTTAAGTATCAACGTAATTGTATCTGGAATTCCACTAATGTTCATTCCAAGAATTATTAAACAACCAAGTACATAAGTGATAGCCATAAAAGGAACAAGCCGCTCGCAAACATTTGCAATAGATTTTATTCCGCCGATAATTACAACGGCAGTAAGAATAGTTAACACTAAGCCTGTTATCCACATTGGAATTTGAAAAGCTTCCTGCACTAAGGTTGAAATAGAATTTGCCTGTACCATATTTCCAATTCCAAACGCAGTAACTGAAGTAAAGGCGGCAAACAAGACTGCGAGCCATTTCATATTTAATCCACGTTCAAGAACATACATCGGTCCGCCAGCCATTGTTCCATCCGGCATTCTAACTCTGTACTTTACAGATAGTAACGCTTCGCTGTACTTGGTTGCAATTCCAAAAACACCGGTTAGCCACATCCACAAAACTGCACCGGGTCCGCCAGCAGCCACAGCAGTTGAAACTCCGACAATATTTCCCGTTCCAATTGTTGCGGCAAGAGCAGTTGTTAATGCACCAAACTGGCTGATATCCCCTTTGCCTTCTTTATCTTTGCTCAAAGAAATTTTTATTGCTTTGCCGATAAACCTCTGAATGAGTTTGAGTCGAAATGTTAAATAGACATGCGTTCCAAAGAGAAGTATGATAAGCGGATATCCCCAAAGTAAAT
>JGI20214J51650_10001202_pt1 | contig 16463 bp, 14 predicted proteins | sample WetSurMetagenome_FD_51650 | JGI IMG/M metagenome (IMG submission 51650) | reverse complement strand
CTCGTGGTACGCCAGCGCTATCCGCGCATCGTCTATCTCTCGATCTCCGGCTTCGGCAGCCGCGGCCCCTCGCGCCAACGGCCGGGCTACGACATTGCCGCCCAGGCCGAGAGCGGGCTGATGTCGATCACCGGCGAGCCCGACCGACCGCCGCAAAAGGTCGGGGCACCGATCATCGATGCGGCGGCTGCACATCTCGGCGCACAGGCCGTACTTGCTGCGCTGTATGGCCGCGAGCGCAGCGGCGTCGGCGAGACGCTAGAGACTTCGCTGCTGGAAGCCGCGATGCATCTGCAGGCGCCCAACTGGTGCGACTATCTCGGCGGCGCGCCCGAGCCCACACGCATCGGCGACGGCCAGCCGAACAACGCCCCGGCGGCCGAGGTCGTGCCCACGCGCGACGGTCAGATCGTGCTCTCGGCCTACGCCGACGAGCATTGGGCTCGTTTCTGCCGCGTGGTGGCTCGCGACGAACTGGCGACCGACCCGCGGTTCTTCACCAATGCAAAGCGCGTGGCGCACCGGGCCGAATTGCGCGTTGTGCTGCGCGAGTGCCTCTCGTCGATGAGCAGCGAGCAATGCGTGACGCTGCTCAGCGACAACCGCATCGTTGCCGGCGCGGTGCGCAGCTATCGTCAAGTGCTGAAGAGCCCCGATGTCGAGGCCAGTGGCATCCTCGTTGACGCCGCTGCGGGCGATGGTACGCACTACCGCGCACTCGGCCTGCCCTATCGGCTTGGCAACGCGCCGCACGCCACGCCGGCTGCCGCGCCCGCGTGTGGCGCCGACAGTGACGCACTGCTTGCGGAGGCCGGCTATGCCGATCATGAAATCGCCCACCTGCGGCGCACCGGCGTCGTGGCCTGACACCATGGACTGCGAAGACCAGGTTCGCAGCGCGCTGATTCAGACGCTGCCGCTGTTCGAGATGATGCGCATGCGCGCAGCCACGACCGCACGACGCCACCCGCTCCTGGGCTACGCCAGCGAGGACCGCAACGCCGCGCAGCGCTGGGTTAACCAGTTCACACACACGCATCGCCGCATCGGACCGGGCGACCGCGAGGTGGTGAGTCCCAACAACGACACCGTCTTCAGCAATGCGTGGCTCGATCTGTCGCAAGGGCCCGTGGTGATCGATTCGCCCGAAATGGGCGATCGCTACTGGACGCTCGGCCTGCTCGACGCGTGGACCAACCCGTTTGCCTACATCGGGCGCAGGACCAATGGCGGCCGTGCTCAGCGCACGCTGGTCCACGGGCCGGACTGGCGCGGCGCGCTGCCGGCCGGCGTCAGCCAAGCGATCGCGGCGCCCGGCGCCGATGTCTGGATCATCGGGCGCGTGCTGGTCGACGACGACGGGCCAGACGCCGCACGGGTGCGCAGCTTGCAGTTGCAACTGCGCATCTCGCGCCTCGACGGTAGTGACGCGGCGATGCGTGTCGGCGTGCACCAGGAGGCTCTTTCAGGCGAGGTACCGTCGGCGGCCCTGTACCGCGCCATCGTCGACGAAGCCCTTGAGCGCAACCCCACGCCGGCCGACGAGGTGCTGGACTGGCCGCCCGCGCTGCAAGAGATTGACGAGCTGTTGCCGCAACTGTTCGACGAGCTTCGCGAGCGCGAACAGCCGCAGACGCTGGGCGGCGGCTGGGCCATCCCGCTGACGGTGCGTACTAGCTGGGGGCATGACCACCTCAAACGCGCTCGGGTGGCACACAACTTCATAGGCGCGCTCGGCATCGACGAGGCTATGTACCCCACAGCCGAGGTCGACATCGACGGCAGGCCGCTGGACGGCGCCCACGCTTACGAGCTGCGCTTGCCTTCGGCGGACGCTCTCGAGGTCGACGCATTCTGGTCGCTGACGATGTATCGCCGCAGCGACTGCCTGCTCGTGGCCAATGCGATCGACCGTCATTCCATCGGTGACCGCACACCGGGCCTGCACCACGACGCCGATGGCAGCCTCGTGATCCGACTCCAAGCCACCGACCCTGGCCCAGGGGTGAACTGGCTGCCGGCGCCATTCGGCGAGCGGTTCTATGTGGTGTTGCGCTTGTACCAGCCGCGTGCCGAACACCTCGAGTACCGATACCGCTATCCACCTCTTCGACGCCTCTGACGCAGCCCACAACATCAAGGAGACAACAATGACCTTCAACCGTCGCCACTTTCTGGGCGTCACCGCCAGCGCACTCGCCGCGTCGGCGCCGTTGCCGGTCTTCGCGCAGACCTGGCCGGCCCGCCCCATCCACCTCATTTCGCCCTACGGGGCCGGGGGCCCGAGCGACATCCTGACGCGTCTGCTCGGCGACTATCTGGCGGGCAAGCTCGGTCAGAGCATCGTGGTCGAGAACAAGGCGGGCGCCGGCACGCGCATCGCCAACGACTATGTGGCCAACGCACCAGCGGACGGCTACACGATCCTGCACGCCGCCGCACCGATTGCGATCGGCGCCGCGCTCTACAAGGACCTGCCCTACGACGTCAACAAGAGCTTCGCACCGATCGTGAGCACGGCCATCGCACCGTTGTTCCTCATCGTCAATGCCAATGCGCCCTACAAGACGCTGGCCGAGTTCATCCAGTATGGCAAGAGCAACCCCAAGGGCTTGACCTTCGGCTCGCCCGGCGCAGGCTCGGCACCGCACCTGACGGCCGAGCTCTTTCTGCGTGCCGCGAACGTCAACGGCGTTGCTATCCAGTTTCGTGGTGACGCGCCCGCCTACATCGAATTGCTGGCGGGACGAATCGATGCCACCTTGACTGCGATAACGACGGCCATGCCGCACATCCGGGCCAACAAGCTGCGCGTGCTGGCGGTCGCCACCGAGCAGCGAACCACGGGGCAACCGCAGACGCCGACCTTTCAAGAGCTTGGTTTCCCCAGCGTCGTCGGCTATGGCTGGTATGGCTTGCTGGCGCCTGCGGGAACACCGGCGCCGGTCCTCGCGCAGCTCAACACCCTGACCAACAGCGCACTGGCCGACGCAGAGATCCGCGAGAAGATCGACGCACTCGGTCTGCAATCGCGCGGTGGTACGGCGGCCGAGTTCGGTGCCTTCATCGACAGCGAAACGCGCAAATGGGCGCAGATCATCAAGGCCGCGAACATCACCGTGGAGTGAGGCCATGCGCATGCAATGCGAACGGGAGACTCGACCATGATGATATGGAAGTTTGCTTGCGCGTTCGTCGTGCTTGCGCTTGTGCAGGGTTGTGCGAACGGCCCGCGGGTTGCAGGCGACCTGCAGCGCAACACGTCGTTCGGCCCCGTGCTCGGCAGCGACGATTCAGCGGCCCACGGTACATTGGCCTGGAAGGGCGTGCCCTACGCGCGGCCACCGGTCGGCGACCGGCGGTGGACAACACCGGTCGACCCCGAACCTTGGTCCACGCCGCGGCCGGCGCTCGCGTTCGCCCCGGCTTGTACGCAGTCGGGCCGGCTCTACGGACCCGGCCTGCACAACCGATACGACGAGACCATCGGCAGCACGCTCGGGCAGACGCTGGGCGCCGAGGATTGTCTGTACCTCAATATCTGGGCACCGGCCGCGCCGGCGGCTGCGCCTCGACCTGTCGTCGTGTGGATCCACGGCGGCAGCAACATCACGGGCTATACCGCCGACCCGGTCTACGATGGCAGCGCGCTGGCGAAGAGCCAGGGTGCCGTGGTCGTCTCGGTCAATTACCGGCTCGGCATCTTCGGCTTCCTGGATGCAGCGCCGCTGAAGTCCGGCCACGCCGAGGACGACTCGGGCGATTTCGCGCTGCTCGACATCGTCAAGGCGCTCGAATTCGTCCAGCGCAATATCGCAAACTTCGGTGGTGATCCGCGCCGCGTGACGCTGATGGGGCAGTCCGCAGGCGCGGTCAATGTGTACGCGTTGCTCACCTCGCCAATGCTGGTGGCGCGGCAGGCCCCGCTCTTCCACCGCGTGGTGGCGTTGAGCGGCGGCATCTCCAGCGCGGCCACCCTGCCCAAGGGCTCGATACCCGGAATCCTGCCGCCGTCGGTCTGGGCCAGACGTGGCGAAGCACTGCTGCTGGAATCGCTGCGCACGGACGGCTCGGCGCCCGACGAGGCCGCGGCGCGTGCGCTGATCCAGGCGCGTGGCGCGCCCGCGATGGCAGCCTATCTGCGCGGCCTCTCGGCGGATGCGTTGCTCACCACCGTGCGCACGCGCCTCGCGCCACGACACCTGTCGGCGTCGAACCCGATACCCGACGGGTGGGTCGTCGCCACCGACCCCATCACCGCGATCCGCGAAGGGCGGTACGTCAAGGTGCCTGTGCTGGCCGGAAGCACCCGCGACGAAACCAAACTGTTTCCGCAACTGCTGGCCATTCGCCCGTCCCTTGGGGGCGTGAGCGGTCGCCTGCTCGACGATGCCGCCGTCTTCGCGCTCGTCTCTCACTACGACGCCGAGGCGCCACCGGCCACGAGCGTGGCGCAGTGGATACCGGCGGCCTACCTGCCCGTGGACAAGCCAGGCACCGGCTTCAACGCGCGCACGGCCGAGCTCGGCCGGATCTGGTTCGAGGCGATCCGCAACGACGTGCTCGACGCGTTGCGGTCGAGGCAAAGCGACGTCTGGTGCTACGAGTTTGATTGGGACCGTCTGCCCAAACCATTCGACATGATCTACGGCGCCGCGCACACATTTGACCTGCCATTTGTGTTCGGAAATTTCGGGCCTTCGCTGTACTCGAACATCGTGTCCACGAAGACCAACCGGCGCGGCCGACTGGCCTTGTCGACGACCATGATGAAGAGCATCGGCAGCTTTGCGCGCAACGGTGACCCCAACAACGATGCACTGGGTCTGCGCTGGAAGCCCTGGCCCGCACGCATCGTCTTCGACGCCGATAACAACGGTGCGCGCCTCTCGGCGCGATAACACCGCTGCGGTTCTCCATCTTTTAGAGATAACGCAGACAACGATGCATCGACAGCGATTCGGGAAGGACCACCTGGCCGGCGCATTGTTGATGCTGCTTGGCGTGGCGGTGGTCCTGGCAGCCTGGCGGTACCGCATGGGTAACCTCACACGCATGGGCGCCGGCTACGTGCCGGTGGTACTCGGTCTGTTGCTGGCGGTCGTGGGCGCACTGATTGCGCTAACCGCGCGCGGCGCCGCCACCTCGGTTCAGCGCGCGGGCCCCCACGCCGCCCCGGCCTTCGAGTGGCGTGCCTGGAGTTGCATCCTGGGTGCGATCGGCGCCTTCGTCGTGCTCGGAACCTACGGCGGCATGGTGCCGGCGACCTTCGCCTGCACCTTCATCGCCGCCCTCGGCGACCGCACGAACCGGCCGCGCGACGCGCTGTACCTGGCTACGGCGATGGTCGTCGCGGGCTGGCTGATCTTCATCGTGGGTCTGCGAGTGCAGATGCCGGCCTTCGCCTGGGGCGCCTGAGGGCGCCGGGCCGCGCGATGCATCAATCTCTGGTCGACCTGTGGTACGGCTTCGGCGTCGCGCTGCAGCCCAGTCATCTGATGTGGTCGGTGTTCGGTGTGCTCTTGGGTAACTTGGTCGGCGTGTTGCCCGGTCTGGGCGCGCTGACGACAATTTCGATGTTGCTGCCGTTGACCTACGTAATCCCGCCGGTGCCGGCGATCTTGATGCTGGCTGGCATCTTCTACGGCTCGCAATACGGCGGCGCCATCGGCGCCATCCTGCTCAACCTGCCCAGCCATCCACCGCATGCGGTGACCTGCCTCGACGGCTTCCCGATGACGCGTGCCGGTCGCGGCGGTGCGGCCCTGGGCGTGACGATGATGGCCTCGTTTTTTGCGGCATCGGTCGGCATCGTGGTCATGGTCTTCCTCTCGCCGCTGCTGGTCGCGGTGGCGTTCAAGTTCGGCCCCACCGAAGTCTCGGCGATCATGATGCTCGGCTTGCTAGCCGGTGCAACCATGTCGCGCGGTTCGCCGCTCAAAGGTCTTGCCGCGACGCTCTTCGGGCTGCTTTGCGGTGTCGTCGGCACCGATGTCAGCAGCGGCACGATCCGATTTTCCTTCGGCTTCGCGGCGCTGTCGGACGGTGTTGACCTGGGGGCGATCTGCATGGGCCTGTTCGCGGTGGCGGACTTCCTGGTCACTGTCAATCGCAAGACGAACCAGCCTGCGAGGGCAACGATGTCGATGCGCGACATGCGGCCGACGCGCGCCGAACTCAGGCGATCGTTCCTGCCAATGTTGCGTGGCACGATGGTGGGCACGCTGTTCGGCGCCATTCCCGGCACCGGACCGACCATCACGACCTTCATCGCGTATGCGCTGGAACGCAAGATCTCCCGCGAGCCCGAGCGCTTCGGCACCGGCATGATCGAAGGCGTGGTGGCACCCGAGGCCGCCTCGCATTCGAAGACACAAGTCGATTTCATTCCGACCATGACACTCGGCATCCCGGGCGACGTGGTGATGGCCCTGTTGCTCGGAGCGCTGATCATCAAGGGCATCCAGCCCGGGCCGCAGCTCATCACCGAGCATCCGGACATCTTCTGGGGTCTGATCGCGAGCTTCTGGATCGGCAACGCCCTGCTGATGGTGCTCAACGTGCCGCTGATCGGCGTCTGGGTGCGCTTGCTGCGCGTGCCGTACCGGTTTCTGTTTCCGGCCGCCACATTCTTCCTCTGTCTCGGCGTCTACAGCATGAAGAACAGCCTGTTCGACGTCGGCGAGCTGGTGGTGTTCGGCGCGATCGGGGCGATCTTCGTTGCGTTGGACATCCCGGTCGCACCCATCGTGCTGGGCTTCGTGCTCGGCCCGCTGCTGGAGGAGAACTTCAGACGTGCGCTGCTGCTGTCGCGCGGCGACCTGACAGCCTTCGTTCGGCAGCCGATCAGTGCTCTGTTTGTCACCGGTTGCGCACTGCTGCTCTTGATTCAGATCGTCGGCTTCCTGTGCCGCAGGCACACGGCGCGCCCGACAACGGACGCCTCCGCGTCGTCGGCCGCTGGCTGAAAGACCGACCGAGACGCCGGCGCTTCAAGACGGCGGAATCGTCCATTTCGCAGTCCTCGTTTAGGGCGTCCGCCATTCCAAGGCGCTGGCAGCGCCGAAAATCGCCGCCATGCACCCTTTCTTGTCCACCCACCCTTGGTGGCGCGCTTCGCTCGTCCTGGAGCTGTCGGCGCTCGCCGGCTGAAGGGAGTGGAAGACGATCTCAGAACAGGTTGCGATGCCGCTGGAGTGCTGTGACGACGAGGGAGTCGATACCTTCGCCGTGGCCTGTCTCGAGGTGCTCGAACAGTTGCTTGCGCATGCGCGGCTCCCAGAAGCGACGCACGTGCTGCGCAAGATCGCGCATCGCCTCGTCGCGGTCCGGCATCGCAGCAAAGAATGCGCCGATGCGGTTGACCATGCGGATCAGGTTGTCGTTGTTCATCGGTCAGAACTTGGCTGCGTCCAGCATCACCCTCTCGGGATGTGCATAGACGACGAGATTGTCATGGCGCGCGAGGCCGATCAGGCTCATCTGTGTCGCCTGTGCGGTGCGCACGGCGAGCAGTGTCGGTGCCGAGATCGCGGCGAGCAGCGATGCGCCGGCGGTCGCTGCCTTCTGCACCATTTCCACGCTGGCGCGGCTGGTCACTGCAATGAAGCCGTCGCCTGGGTCGCTGCGCGCGTTGGCGCCGATCAGCTTGTCTAGTGCGTTGTGGCGGCCCACGTCCTCGCGCACGACGAGCACCGCCCCGTCCGCAGCGCACCACGCGGCTGCGTGCACCGCGCCGGTCGCCTCGCACAGCACCTGCCGATCGCGCATCTCGCGCATCGCACGGGCCACCGCGCTCGCGCGCACCGGCGCACCAGCGCGCACGGCCGGCACCGGCCGAAGCACCTGGTTCAGGCTCTCGGTGCCGCACACACCGCAGCCGGTGCGGCCGGCCAGCGTGCGACGGCGGGCCTTCAACGCCATGAAGGTGCGAGACGAGACGGCCATCTGCACCGTGATGCCCTGCGGCGAGTGCACGACCTCGCAACCGTACAGATCGGCCGCGCTATCGAGGATACCCTCGCTCAGGCCGAAGCCCAGCGCGAAATCCTCGAGGTCGGCCGGCGTGGCCAGCATCACCGCGTGCGACACGCCGTTGAACTCAAGCGCGACCGGCACTTCCTCGGTCAGCCAGTCGTCGACCTCGCAGCGCTCGCCGCCGTGCCAGCGCACGACCGGGGCGAGCTGCGCGCCGTCGGCAGTGGCAGAGATCATTTGGCCTCCACCTTGTGGCGCTGTCCGAACAACTCTGCTTGCACCTTGTCGAAGCGGCCGAACTCGCGTTGCCACTCGGAGGGCTGAGACACCGGCATCACCTGCACCGCGGTCACCTTGTACTCGGGACAATTGGTGGCCCAGTCGGAATTGTCGGTCGTGATCACGTTCGCGCCCGACTCGGGGAAGTGAAAGGTCGTGTAGACCACTCCTGGCTGCATGCGCTCGCTGACAATCGCGCGCAACACTGTGTCGCCGGCCCGGCTCTGGATACCGACCCAGTCGCCGTCCTTGATGCCGCGGTCTTCCGCATCGACCGGGTGGATCTCGAGCCGGTCTTCGCTGTGCCACTGATTGTTGTCGGTGCGCCGCGTCTGCGCGCCGACGTTGTACTGCGACAGGATTCGCCCGGTCGTCAGGATCAGCGGGAACTTGCGCGTGACCTTCTCGTCGCTGGCAACATATTGCGTGATGACGAACTTGCCGCTGCCGCGCACGAAGTGGTCGATGTGCAGGGTCGGCGTGCCGTTCGGTGCGGCCGCATTGCAGGGCCATTGCACGCTGCCGAGCTTGTCGATCACCTCGTAGCTCACACCCGAGAACGTCGGCGTCAGCGCCGCGATCTCGGCCATGATTTCCTTGGGGTGCTTGTAGTTCATCGGGTAGCCGAGCGCGTTCGACAGCAGCATCGTCACCTCCCAGTCGGCGTATTTCGCGGCCGGCGGCATCACCTTGCGCACGCGCGAAATGCGGCGCTCGGCGTTCGTGAAGGTGCCGTCCTTCTCGAGGAACGAGGATCCCGGCAAGAACACGTGCGCGTACTTCGCGGTCTCGTTCAGGAACAGGTCCTGGACGACGATGCACTCCATCGCCTCGAGCGCGTGCGCGACGTGCTGCGTGTCGGGATCGGACTGCACGATGTCCTCGCCTTCGCAGTACAGGCCCATGAAGCTGCCGTCGATGGCCGCGTCGAACATGTTCGGGATGCGCAGGCCGGGTTCGCTTTGCAGCGACACGCCCCAGGCGGCTTCGAACTCGGTGCGCACGGTGGTGTCGGACACGTGGCGGTAGCCAGGCAACTCGTGCGGGAACGAGCCGATATCGCACGAACCCTGCACGTTGTTCTGGCCCCGCAGCGGGTTCACCCCCACGCCCTCGCGACCGACGTTGCCAGTGGCCATGGCGAGGTTGGCGATGCCCATCACCGTGGTCGAGCCCTGGCTGTGCTCGGTGACCCCCAGGCCGTAGTAGATCGCGGCGTTGCCGCCGGTGGCATACAGCCGCGCGGCCGCGCGCAGGTCGGCGGCCGGAACGCCGGTGGTCGCGGCGGTGGCTTCGGGCGAATTCTCGTGGCGCGACACGAACTCGCGCCATTCGCTGAACGACTTGCCGTCGCAACGTTCGGCGATGTACTTGTTGGCCATCAGGCCTTCGGTGGCGATCACGTGCGCCAGCGCGGTGATCACGGCGACGTTGGTGCCCGGCCGCAGTTGCAGGTGGTACTCCGCTTTGATGTGCGGCGACTTGACGATGTCGATCTTGCGCGGGTCGATCACGATCAGCTTCGCGCCTTCGCGCAGCCGCTTCTTCATACGGGACGCGAACACCGGGTGGCCGTCGGTCGGGTTCGCCCCCATCACCAGGATCACGTCGGCCTTCTCGACCGATTTGAAGGTCTGCGTGCCGGCCGACTCGCCCAGCGTCTGCTTCAGGCCGTAGCCGGTCGGCGAGTGGCACACGCGCGCGCAGGTGTCGACGTTGTTGTTGCCAAATGCCGCGCGCACCAGCTTCTGGACCAGGTAGCCTTCTTCATTCGTGCACCGCGACGACACGATGCCGCCGATCGAGTCGCGGCCGTGCTTGGCCTGGATGCGCTTGAACTCGCTCGCCGCGTGGCCGATGGCCTCTTCCCAGCTCACTGCCTGCCACGGGTCGGTGATCTTCTTGCGGATCATCGGCGTCGTGACGCGGTCGGTGTGCGTTGCGTAGCCCCACGCGAAGCGGCCCTTCACGCAGCTGTGGCCTTCATTGGCGGCGCCGTCCTTCCACGGCACCATGCGCACGACCTCGTTGCCCTTCATCTCGGCCTTGAAGCCGCAACCGACGCCGCAATAGGCGCAGGTCGTGATCTTGCTGTGCTCGGGCTGCCCGAGCCGGATGATTGACTTCTCTTGCAACGTGGCGGTCGGGCAGGCTTCGACGCAGGCGCCACAGCTGACGCACTCCGACTCCATGAACGGCTCGTCCATCCCGGGTGAAACGCGAGACTCGAAACCACGGCCCGAGATCGTCAGCGCGAAGGTGCCCTGAGTTTCTTCACAGGCGCGCACGCAGCGGTTGCAGACGATGCACTTGCTCGAGTCGTACGTAAAGTACGGGTTGGATTCGTCCTTCTCGCTGTCGAGGTGGTTGGCACCGTCGAAGCCGTAGCGGACATTGCGCAGGCCGGTGACACCGGCCATGTCCTGAAGCTCGCAGTTACCGTTTGCGCTGCAGGTCAGGCAGTCGAGCGGGTGGTCGGAGATGTAGAGCTCCATCACGCCCTTGCGCAACTCTTGCAGCCTGGGGCTTTGCGTGCGCACCTTCATTCCAGCTTCGGCCGGCGTCGTGCACGAGGCCGGGTAGCCCTTGCGGCCGTCGATCTCGACCAGGCACAGCCGGCAGGATCCGAAGGGCTCGAGGCTGTCGGTCGCGCACAGCTTGGGCACTTGGATGCCGGCGTCGACCGCGGCGCGCATCAGCGATGTGCCCTTGGGCACCGTCACCTGGGTGCCGTCGATCTCGAGCGTGACTTCCTGCTCGGACTCGCGCTTCGGCGTGCCATGGTCGATTTCCTTGAGATGTTCGAGCATGTGGTCTCCCTAGGCCGCCTGGCGGTTGGGGTTCGCGAGACCGAAGTCCTGCGGGAAGTGGTCAAGCGCTGACAACACTGGATACGGCGTCATGCCGCCCATCGCGCACAGACTGCCGTTGACCATGGTGTCGCAGAGGTCGCGCAGAAGTTGGACTTGCTGGGGCTTGTTGTGCTTGGTGGAGTGCGGCGCCATGATCTTGTCGATCACCTCGACACCGCGCGTCGAACCGATGCGGCACGGCGTGCACTTGCCGCAAGACTCGATCGCGCAGAATTCCATCGCATAGCGCGCGAGCTTCGACAAATCGGCCGTGTCGTCGTGCACGACGATGCCACCGTGGCCGACGACCGCGCCGACGGCCGCGTAGGCCTCGTAGTCGATGGGCAGGTCCCACTGCGACTCGGGCAGATAGGTGCCGAGCGGGCCGCCGACCTGCGCCGTCTTGATCGGTCGGCCGGTCGCGCAGCCGCCGCCAAACTCGAACATCAGTTCGCGCAGTGTCACGCCGAAGGCCTTCTCGACCAGGCCGCCGTGCAAGATGTTCCCTGCGAGCTGCATCGGTAGCGTGCCGCGCGAGCGGCCCATGCCGTAATCGCGGTAATAGCTTGCGCCGCGAGAAAGGATCAACGGCACGGTGGCGAAGCTGATGACGTTGTTGATCACGGTCGGCTGACCGAACAGGCCCTCGAGCGCCGGCAATGGCGGCTTCGCGCGCACGATTCCACGTTTGCCTTCGAGGCTTTCGAGCATCGCTGTTTCTTCGCCGCAGACATAGGCGCCGGCGGCCTTGCGGACGATGAGCTCGAACGCGCGGCCGGAGCTGAGCACGTCGTCGCCGAGGAAGCCGGCGGCGGTTGCACGCCGCACCGCTTCGGTCATGGTCGCGATTGCGTCAGGGTATTCGCTGCGGATGTAGACATAGCCGCGCGTCGCGCCGGTCGAGAGCGCGGCGATCGTCATGCCTTCGATCAGCATGAACGGGTCGCCTTCCATCGCCATTCGGTCGGAGAAGGTGCCCGAGTCGCCTTCGTCGGCGTTGCAGACGATGTACTTCTGCGCGGCTGCTGCGGCCGCTACCGTCCTCCACTTGATGCCGGTCGGAAATGCCGCGCCGCCGCGGCCGCGCAGGCCGGAGTCGAGCACCTGCTGGACGATGGCCTCGGGCTTCATCGCGAGCGCGGCCCGCAGGCCGGCAAATCCTTCGTGCGCCTCGTAGTCGGCGATCGACAGCGGGTCGGTGATGCCCATGCGCGCGAAGGTCAGGCGCTCCTGCTTCGCGAGATACGGAATCTGCTCGGTGATGCCATGGCACAGAGCGTGCGCTGCGCCGGTCAGCAGGCCGGCGTCGAGCAGGCCAGGCACGTCTTCGGGCGCGACCGGGCCGTAGGCAACGCGGCCTTGGGGCACGGTTACCTCGACCAGCGGCTCGAGCCAAAACATCCCGCGCGAGCCGTTGCGCACGAGGTTCACGGGCAGACCACGCCGTGCGCATTCGGCTCGCAGCGTCGCGGCGACCTCGTCGGCCCCGACGGCGAGCGCTGCCGAATCGCGCGGCACGTAGATCGTGACCGCGCTCATGCCGCTGCTCCGAGCTTCGCGATGACCTGATCGAAACGCGCCGGCGACATGCGTGCGTGCAGCTTTTCGTCGACGATCATCGCCGGCGACGACGCGCACAACCCGAGACAGTAGACAGGGTTCAACGTGTACTGGCCGTCCGCGCTCGTGCCGCCATGCCCGCCGTGCGTGTGACAACCGAGCGCCCGTTCCGCATGTGCCATCAGCGCATCACCGCCCATAGCCTGACAGGCCTCGGCGCGACACACCTGCACCACATGCTTGCCCGTGGCTTCCTCTCGAAAGTGGTGGTAGTAGGTGACGACGCCATGCACCTCGGCGCGCGACAGGTTCAGCCCGTCGGCGATCTGCGGCACGACTTCGCGCGGGACATGTCCGAGTGCGTCCTGCACCGCGTGCAGGATCGGCAGCAGCGCGCCTGGTTCATCGCCGTGACAGGCAAGTGCGGCTTGGGCGACGCTTGCAGGAGTGACGTTCATTGCGGGGTCTCCATATAGGCGCCTGACGACACAAGAAGCTTTGGTGTATCGGCAATGTATGCAGCCCATCACCGTCTCGCAATATGATCGGGACGGTCGACGTCATAGGTGGCGAAGCGCATAAGGAGCAACCCTGTGCATCAAGTCAGCATCAAGCCCCACTGGACGATCGCCCGCCCCGGCGGTGCGGCGCTGGCCGAGCGCACGGTGGCCTTGCTGGTCGGCGTGGCCGAACATGGCAGCCTTCTGAAGGCCTGCCAGGCGATGCAGGTGTCGTATCGCCACGCGTGGCAGCTCGTGCGCCAGGGCGAGGAACTGCTCGGTGCGACGCTGCTGCGCATGGAGCGCGGCAAGGGCTCGACACTGAGCCCTCTGGCCGAGAAGCTCGTGTGGGCTGACCGACGCATCGCGGCGCGGCTGTCGCCGATGCTGGANTCGCTCGCCTCCGAGTTGCAGGCAGAGATCGACCGCGCGTTGATGACCGTGCCTGCGCTGTTGCGCATCCACGCGAGCCACGGCTTTGCGATTGAGGCACTTCATGTCGCGCTCGGCGCGGCGGGTATCGTGACCGAGTTGCGCTACTGCGGCAGCAGCGAGGCGGTCGCGTCGTTGTCCGTCGGCGGGTGCGAGGTCGCAGGGTTCCACGTGCCGATTGGCGAGTTCGAGGCGCCGGCTGTTGCGCATTACGCGCAGTGGCTCAAGCCGGCNTCGCAAAGGCTGATTGGCGTGGCGACGCGCCGGCTCGGGCTGATGGTGGCCGAGGGCGACCCGAAGAAGATCTACGGCGTGCGCGATCTGGTCCGGCCCGACGTACGCTTCATCAACCGTCAGCCCGGGTCCGGCACGCGATTCCTGCTCGACTTGTTGCTGCACAAGGAAGGTGTCGCCGCGGCCGACGTGCGCGGCTACCAGCAATGCGAGCTCACGCACGCCGCGGTGGCTGCCTACGTGGCCAGCGGCATGGCCGATGTCGGCTTCGGCGTCGAAACCCCGGCGCGCCAGTTCAAGCTCGACTTCGTTCCGGTCCAGACGGAACGCTACTTCCTGCTCTGCGAGGAGCGCTCGCTGGAGATGCCGGCGGTGCGGGAAATGCTCGCAATCATGCGAAGCGATGCATTCAAAGCGACGGTGAACTGCCTGCCGGGCTATCTTGCGAGCGACGGAACCGGCGTCGTAACCGATGCGAAGTCGACATTCCCCTCGATAGGACGCAACGCGAGGCGTCGATCGAAGGCGACCTGACTGACAGGGTCAACTTGTGCGACCGGCGAGCCACTTGCGCACGACGTTGGTGTTCAGGCCGTGCGCGATCGCAACGGCCGAGACCGACGCGCCGGTCTGCCGACACTCGGCCAGGACCTGCGCCTTGAATTCCGGGCTGTAAACCCGACGACTGGAGCGATTGGGATGCATCGGTGTCCGCCAAAAATAGGTGGACGGCAGCGTCGGATGCCGCCGCGTCGGNCGCAAGGTGGGGCCGCTGGACGCTCACCGTACTCGGCGTCGCAGGCCAACTCCTTCAGCTTTTGCAGCCACTCCACCGCCATGGTCGGCAGCGGGATGTCCAGTGACTGACCGGTCTTGTGGCCACCAGTCACCAAGGCAGCGTGCCTTCAAGCAGTCATTCGCGATGCCACGCGCAGGCGGCCAACGATGTCAGAGCAANTTGACGCGAGGTAGTTTGCGCATGCCTTTGTCGAAGGTGGCGGTGAAGTCGCAACCGTGCCGGGCGTGCTTGGCGACGACCAGGCAGTCGGCGAATCCACACGATCCTGCTGCGAACAGGCTGAGCGCGCCTGCCACGGCTTCGCGATCTTCGAAGGCGAACGCGGTCTCATCCAACAGGCTGTGAATGGCGAGCAATTGGGCCGGCTTGTCCTGCGCGAAGGCCGACCTCAATGTCCAGACCGCTTCCACCAGGACGACATCGGTCACAAGCAAGGAACCGGGCGTGCTGCCGTGTGCGGCCAGCAATGCGTCGATGCGCTTGTTCTGCGCCTGGTTATCGTTCAGCCAAAGGCGCAGGAGAATGTTGGTGTCGATGCCGATCATCGGCCCGTGGACTTGCGGCCCGCATTGACCGCGGCCTGCTTGTCCCGCAAGTGCTTCGACACGGCCTCGTCCATCTGCTCGACCGTCAGCGGCACAGCATGCGGCGACTTGAGTAATCCGCGAATGCGCCGGGCATCAGGCTGGACATGCCTCGCCGTGATCGTGTTGTCCGCCTCGATCTGGAAGTCGAGGATCGCACCTGCATCCAGGCTCAGTCGGTCTCGGATCTCCTTGGGCAGGGTGAGTTGTCCCTTGCTGGTGAGGGTGGCGAACATGACGGAGTCCTCGGCGCGCGTGGAGTTCCTTACATTCTAGCCTAGTAAGGAAATCGGATGCCTCTGGTGTGCGGCTGGCGGACGGCACGAGACCTTGCGGGACTACTCCAAATCTTGCACCTGAAGCTCGGGATCGGCTTCAAGCAGTTGATTCTCCATGGAGATTTTCGCAGCAGCCCATCTGAACCCGCCAGTGAAGCCGCCACCAAACGTGAGCTTAGATGGCACTGCATGAGCGGGTTGACGGCACAACAACCCCAGACAAGATCAAGCGAAGGCAGTTCTAGCGAACCGCCTCGGGCGAGGTGCTCAACGGCTGGACACGGGGGCGGAAATGCCGAACCATCGCGGGCGGAGAAGCTAGGAGGGGATTGGACATGGCCCTGGGGATCGAGACGGCTTTCGCTTACTGAGGTGCTGCTCGCGTGCGCACCATCAGCGAGTTGCTGAGAGATCAGGCAGCTGCGCTCCGACGCATCGCCGGTGCGACGCGCGGCGACATGAATGTCGAGGACGTCAAGCAAGAGGCTTGGCTCGTCGCGGCCGACATCGAGCGGCGCCGAGGCTACCCGGTCGACTTCAGCGATCCTGGCGATCAGGAGTCCGTGCTGAAGTGGCTCTACTGCAAGCTCGTGAAGTTTGCCGAGAAGCAGATGCGCCACGCCGTTCGCATCGACAAGAACTGGGACCAGGAAGAGGCCGACGTTGCTGCAAGTGCCTTGGCGCGCTTGGCCGCGCTGACCATCCAGAACATCAGCCGCTGGTGCTTCTGGACCACCGGGATGCCGCACACAGCGCCCGGCTCGCAGACCTGCATCTTGATGTACAGGCGCCGGAACGCGAGGCCCAGGAAGACGGGCGTCGCGCCGATGAACAAGGGCCGCATCGGTTCGAGCGCCGTAAGGTGGGCGACCCACGCGCCTCCTATACCCAGGGCGCGAGGCACCAGCGACGACCCCACCATCTGCCTGTGCCTGTCGCCTCCAGTTGTGCACAAGATTGGCGTTCAG
>JGI20214J51650_10001201_pt1 | contig 16465 bp, 10 predicted proteins | sample WetSurMetagenome_FD_51650 | JGI IMG/M metagenome (IMG submission 51650) | reverse complement strand
TTACAACCGCATCCTGCTGTCGCCGGTGCTGTCCGGCGAAATGTCGTTCCAGGACACGATCCTGAACGACTGGAGCTGGTATGAGCAGAACCATATCACGCTGCATGCGGGGAAAACGGTGATGAGGATCGACCGGGTCGGCTGCATGGTCGAAACGGAGGACGGGATGACAGTGCCCTATGACCGCCTGCTTATCGCAACGGGTTCCAATCCGATCATGCTGCCGGTTCCGGGTATCGACCTGCCCGGCGTGCTGAGCTACCGCAGCATCGTCGATGTCGAGAGCATGCTGGGCATGGCCGGTGCAGGCAAGCGTGCGGTCGTGATCGGCGGCGGCCTGCTCGGGCTGGAAGCGGCAAACGGCCTGTCGCTGCGCGGCATGGATGTGTCGGTGGTGCACCTGTGCGAATGGCCGATGGAGCGCCAGTTGGACAGAGTCGGCGGCGACCTGCTGAAGGACGCATTGGAAAAACGCGGTCTGAAGTTTTATCTGTCGCGGCAGACCGAGGCCATACTCGGCGAGACGGCCGTCACAGGTCTGCGCTTCAAGGACGGCGAGGAGATCCCGGCCGACATGGTCGTGATGTCGGCCGGCATCCGACCCAATATCGCGCTGGCCAAATCCGCAGGCATTCATTGCGAGCGCGGCATCGTGGTCAGCGACACCATGCAGACTTACGATCCGAAGATCTATTCCGTAGGCGAGTGTGTACAGCACCGCGGGCAAACCTATGGACTGGTTGCACCGCTGTTCGAGCAGGCCAAGGTCGCCGCAAATCATCTGGCCCGTTATGGCGGGATGCGCTATGAAGGTTCTTCGGTATCGACCAAACTCAAGGTGACGGGCATCGATCTGTTTTCTGCCGGCGACTTCAATTCCGGCGCACTGGACGAAGAGATGCTGCTGCAAGATTCCGCACGCGGCGTGTACAAGAAATTGGTACTGCGCGACAACAAGTTGCGCGGCGCGGTGATGTACGGCGATACCGTCGACGGCCCGTGGTATTTCCAGATGATGCGCGACGGAACGGATGTGTCCGAACTGCGCGAGCATCTGCTGTTCGGGCAGGTGCATATGGGGGATTCCGGCCTCGGCGGCGTATCGAGCGTGGCGAACATGCCGGATACGGCCGAGATCTGCGGATGCAACGGTGTATGCAAGGGCGCGATCGTCAATGCCATCGTCGACAAGAAGCTGTTCACGCTGGAAGAGGTGCGCGCGCATACCAAGGCATCCGCTTCGTGCGGCTCATGCACCGGTCTCGTGGAAGCGCTGTTGGCGAACACGGTGGGCGGCGACTATTCCGCCAGACCGAGCAAGAAGCCGATCTGCGGCTGCACCGAACATGCGCACCAGGATGTGCAACAGGCCATCCGCGAGCTCGGCGTGAAGACGATCCGCGACCTGATGCAGGCATTGAGTTGGAAAACCCCGGATGGCTGCCATGTGTGCCGCCCCGTGCTGAACTACTATCTGCTGGCTGCATGGCCCGGCGAATACGAGGACGACAGCCATTCGCGCTTCGTCAACGAACGTGTCCACGCCAACATCCAGAAGGACGGCACGTATTCGGTGATACCGCGCATCTGGGGCGGCGTCACTTCGCCCTCCGAATTGCGCTCGATCGCCGAGATCGCCGAACGCTATGAAGTGCCCACCGTCCACATCACCGGCGGACAGCGCATCGGCCTGTACGGGATCACCAAAGAGAACCTGCCCAAGATGTGGGGCGAACTGGTCGAGGCCGGATTCGTTTCCGGCCACGCCTATGGCAAGGCATTGCGCACGGTGAAGACTTGCGTCGGCTCCGACTGGTGCCGATTCGGCACGCAGGACTCGACTGGTCTGGGCATCAAGGTCGAAAAGATGACCTGGGGTTCCTGGACGCCGCACAAATTCAAGATCGCCGTTTCCGGCTGTCCGCGCAACTGCGCCGAAGCCACCATCAAGGATTTTGGCGTGGTGTGCGTGGATTCCGGCTACGAGATACATGTGGGAGGGAACGGCGGCGTCAAGGTTCGCGTCACCGACTTCCTGTGCAAGGTCGAGACGGAAGCGGATGTGCTGGAATACTGCGGCGCATTCATGCAGCTCTATCGCGAAGAAGCCAATTACATGGAGCGCACCGCCCCTTGGATAGAGCGTGTCGGTCTGGCCTACATCAAGCAGCACGTCGTCGAAAACAAGGCGGAGCGGGGCGAGCTTTACGCGCGCTTCCTGGAGTCGCAACGCTACTCGCAGGACGACCCGTGGAAAGAGCGTGCCGAGGGAAAAGACGCGCAGGAATATACCCCGCTTGCCACCATCGAATAAGGAGAACGCAATGAACTGGATACAAATCGGCAGGCTGGACGATATACCCCGTCAGGGTTCGCGCGTGATCAATACCGCGTCCGGCGAGATCGCCCTGTTTCGCAGTGTGGACGACCAGGTGTTCGCGCTGAGCAACCGTTGCCCGCACAAGGGCGGGCCGCTGGCACAGGGCATCGTGCATGGCAAGCGCGTCACCTGTCCTTTGCACAGCTGGGTGATCGACCTGGAATCGGGTTCGGCCGTCGCACCCGATGTGGGCTGTGCGCAGCGCTATGAAGTGCGGGTTGCACATGACGTGCTGTTTCTCGAAGCAGAGGCAGGGGTATGCAAAGCCTGAATACGCCGAATGTCACCCGCACCACCTGTCCCTATTGCGGGGTTGGCTGCGGAGTCGCAGCGAATGTCACTGCAGTTGGCACGGTAATTACTGGCGATAAATTCCATCCGGCCAATTTCGGGCGCCTGTGTTCCAAAGGGGCCGCGCTGGCCGAGACGCTGGATCACGATGGGCGACTGCTGTATCCGCTGGCCAACGGACAGCGCGTTTCCTGGGATGAAGCGCTGGACCAGGTCGCGCACGGATTCGGGAAGATCATCGCCGAGCACGGGTCGGATGCGGTGGCGTTCTATGTTTCCGGCCAGCTCCTGACCGAAGACTATTATGTCGCCAACAAGCTGATGAAGGGATTCATCGGCAGTGCAAACATCGACACCAACTCGCGCCTGTGCATGTCCTCGGCAGTGGCTGCGCACAAGCGCGCCTTCGGCGCCGATGCGGTGCCTGTCTGCTATGAGGATATCGAGGCCGCCGATCTTGTCGTCATCACGGGTTCGAACTATGCCTGGGCGCACCCCGTACTTTACCAACGGCTGGCCGCCGCGAAGAAGGCACGCCCCGACATGCGGGTGGTGGTCATCGATCCGCGCCGCACGCCGACTTGCGACATCGCCGATCTGCATCTGGCGATCGCGCCGGGATCGGACGCCTATTTATTCAACGGCCTGCTGAATTTCATCCGCCGCGAGGATGCACTCGATCTGGCGTATATCGAGACGCATGTGGAGGGGTTTGCCGCCGCTTTCGAAGCGGCGCGTGCAGCAGGCTCAATCCCGAAAGTGGCGCAGGTTTGCGGTATTCCGGAGAACGAGATCAGCGAGTTCTTCCGCATCTTCGCGCGCACAGATCGCACCGTGACGATCTTCTCGCAGGGCATCAACCAGTCTTCCAGCGGGGTAGACAAAGGCAATGCGATCATCAACGTGCACCTTGCTACCGGGCGGATCGGCCATCCGGGCATGGGGCCATTCTCGGTGACCGGACAACCCAATGCGATGGGCGGACGCGAGGTGGGCGGGCTGGCCAATCAACTGGCGGCTCATCTTGATTTCTCCGATGCGGCAAATATCGAACTGGTCGCGCGATTCTGGAAGGCGCCACACGTCGCCCAATCGCCGGGGCTGAAAGCGGTGGACATGTTCCAGGCCATCGCATCGGGAAAGATCAAGGCGGTGTGGATCATGGGCACCAATCCGGTGGTCAGCATGCCGGATGCTGACCGTGTGCGCGCAGCATTGCTGGGTTGCGAACTGGTCGTGGTATCCGACTGCGTGCAGCACACCGACACGACCGCATGTGCCGACATTCTGCTACCGGCAGCAGGCTGGGGCGAGAAGGATGGCACCGTGACCAACTCGGAGCGACGGATTTCGCGGCAGCGATCCTTGCTGGCTATGGCGGGCGAAGCCAGGCCGGACTGGTGGATCATCACCCAGGTCGCACAGCGCATGGGCTTTGCCGATGCGTTTCCCTACACCCGGCCCGCGCAGATATTCCGGGAGCATGCGCATCTGTCGGGTTTTGAGAATACGGGCGGGCGCGCTTTCGACATCAGTGCGCTGGCCGAACTGGACGACGGGGAATATGACGCTCTGCAGCCTGTGCAATGGCCGGTGAATCGCCAGGCGCCACAGGGTACCCCGCGTTTGTTCGATGACGGACATTTCTATACACCCGGCGGCAAGGCTCGCATGATCGCAATTGCCCCCCGCCTGCCGGCGGTGGCAGCAGATAAGGATTTCCCGCTGGTGTTGAACACCGGTCGGATCCGCGATCAGTGGCACACCATGACCCGTACCGGAAAAGTTGCGCGCCTGAATGCGCAGGAAGCAGAGCCGTTTGTGCAAATGCATGCCTCCGATGCACACCTCCATCGACTGCAGCACGGCGGACTGGCGCGCCTGACAAGCCGCAACGGAGCCATGCTGGCGCGGGTGCAAGTCAGCGAGGATCAGCGTCCCGGCTCGGTGTTCGTGCCCATGCACTGGAACGATGCCTACGCGAGATCGGCGCGGGTGGATGCACTGGCCGCACCGATCGCCGACCCGATCTCGGGCCAGCCGGAATCCAAACACACGCCGGTACGAATCGAACCATATCTGCCCGCCTGGCAGGGCTTCGTGCTGAGCCGCACCCGGCTGGATTTCGTGGATGCCAGCTATTGTGCTTGTGCACTGGGCGAAAGTTACTGGCGGCATGAGATTGCCGGAGAAGTCACGCCGGAAGATTGGCGCGATTGGGCGCAAGCCGCATTGGAGGATTCCGGAGCACCCGCAAGGAGTACACCAAAGGCAGGCAATTTGCTATCGAGCCGGCTCGATGCAGAATTGACACCGCCGGTGGGTGCCCGGCAGCTTCGCTACCACCCTTCCGCTGACTGGCTGGAATATCGCGATGTATCGATGGGGCGCTATCGCGCGGCAAGTCTGCGGGATGGCAAGCTGGAGGCGGTATTCTTTATCGGAACCGATCAGCGTCTGCCGGAGCGGGAATGGTTGGGCAGCCTGTTCGGCAAGGAACGACTCGAATCCGGCGATGTTGCCGGCCTGCTGGCCGCACGACCGCCGCGTGGTTCGGCAGATACAGGGCACAACGTGTGCGCCTGTTTCAACGTGGGCGAGAAAACCATCCTTGATGCCATTCGAACAAGGGAATTGAATAGCATAGAAGCGGTTGGGGCATGCCTGAAGGCAGGTACGGGTTGCGGCTCATGCGTGCCGGAAATTCGGCGCATACTTGATCGTGCCTGAGCTTAACTTTTAAGTCTGGTCGAGAGTTCGCCGCGAATGGCTTTGTGTTGCTGAGAAGATATGGGCAGACTTTCGTTGTCTGCCATTAAGAGTCAGTCGAGACTGGCTGCTTTATGGAAGGTACTTTGAGCACATGAAGTTCGGCTGTGTGCCATCAGCGGAACTTCGAATGGGGAAAATCAGTGTCCGCTCCCTGCACCGCTGCGGACCCTCATGGTTTTCTGAAAATGATGTCGGTTTAGTCTGCTGGAGCGTCCGCAATTTAGTTTGCTGAGTTCACACTAATAACCCGAAGCGGTCGTTCGTGATTCTTCAAAGGAGACATTCAATGTTAGGCTCCAATCTGGAACTCGCGCTCTAGCTCAGCTACGCCCTTGTCACGAACAATGCCGTCCAATATATACCGTCCGTTCAGCATGACTTGTCGCTGAATTTCAGAGGGGAACTCGCTAGCTAGTTTTCGAAAGATGTTGCATGGTGTTTATATTAAATAAAATTACTTTCAATGCGACCTCTAGAAGTGCCATAGTCATTTGNCAGGAATAGCACAAATTAACCTTAACAGCCGATTTGCATTTGTTTCTGGCGCGATAAATTTAAAAGGTTTCTCAAGATCATCTGATGACCATAAGCCGTTACTAGATCTTACCGAAATGCTGAGTTCTCTCATTCGTTTTCCTGAGCAATCTAATTCATAGAAAATTCTTGATTGAGGTTCCAAATCAGCATTGTCAGCGATTTCCTCGGACACAATAACACTCAACAATTGGTCATGAGTCAACTTCTCAATTGTTGCTATTTGAGGAAGATAATTTGCCGCAAACCTTCTAGCGGAATTAGTAATGAGAGAATCTTTCTTTTTGACGGCTGCTTTGTCAGTATCAGCATCCAAAAGTCCCTTAGTCCAAAATCGAATGAAGCCAATTGATGTTCTATCAACTGAATTTTGAGAATAGAACAGCGAAATGGACTGTTTACTAACATTTTGCGCGCCGCCGTAATAGACCCAATTCTGTGACTGTGTTTCTGCATGAATTTCGAAAGGAACCAGCAATAAGATCGATAGTATGAATTTGTTCATAAATTAATCACCTCTATTTTGCGGTTTCTATTTCGCGAAGTTCTTGCTCAAACGGAAAGTTCGATTTCATACCCCCGCCGCTTCCAGTTTTACGGCCTCTCTTGCCAACGTTGAATTGATTTTGCAAGACTATGATCGGATTGCCTTGTCGAATGACAGCACCTCACTCCTATCGAACAAATCGGACATCGGGCACATGAAAGCGCGCGTGGTGGGCAAGTGGCTAGATACGCGTAGGTTCAGTACGTTTCTCGAAGAGCGGCGCTTTGGTCCGTGGACGCAGCGCACTATGAGCGAACCGGGGGAGCGTTGTGCGGCGCGGACAATGCCAACGCGCAGCCCCCCCCCAACAAAAACGGCCCACCAGCCGAATATATAGTCCAATTGGCATATGTATAAGTAATTCCACACCAATAGACTCGCAAAATACACAATCTAAAAGAGGGTAATATTGTCAAGATACCTGTTAAGGGTGTAACCCCACTTTAGAGCAAGCTAAAGAATTGAACATAAGAGTCGATTAAGTAACTTCGGGTTTCAATTGGACTGTGGTCGATAATTTGTTTAGGGGGAGCATGCTGCTCTCCCCTTCGAGATGAAATATCTAGACCGTTTGGCATATACCCAGATATGAGCTTTGGGTGTACGGTGTAGCGTCTTACGAAAGACTTCGAACATTATTCTGGGGTTGCAATGAAGAAATCTGACTTCCTTGTTATTTTTACCTTGGACGATCAACGCTACGCATTGCCTTTGCATGCTGCGGAGCGAGTGGTGCGCATGGTGGCCATCACTCCTTTGCCGAATGCACCGGACATCATTCTTGGGGCGGTCAATTTTCAGGGGCGAGTCATCCCGGTGATCAATGTGCGGCGTCGCTTTCGCCTTCCGGAACGTGAGATCGCCCTGACCGACAAACTGGTTGTAGCGCATACGGCGCGAAGGGATGTGGCGCTGATAGTGGACTCGGTGCTGGATGTCCTCGCGGGTTCTGAACAGAATCTCATTACGACTGCAAATATCCTTCCAAGGCTTGAGTACGTGGATGGAGTGGTAAAACTGACCGATGGTTTAATCTTTATCCACGACCTTGAAAAATTTCTTTCTCTTGAAGAAGAAAGTTCTCTGGATCAGGCACTGGAAGCATCCCGATGAAAAACATGCGCCCCACACTGCTAGCACGATTGAGCGAATTTGTTGCCACGCAGACGGGCCTTGATTACCCGCAGGAGCGCTGGGGTGATCTCGAGCGTGGAATAGCGGCGGCGGCGCCGGATTTCAAGTTTTCAGAAACTGAGCCATGTGCGCACTGGCTGTTGTCAGCCCCACTGACACGCCAAATGAACGAGACTCTTGCCAGCCATCTGAGTGTGGGAGAAACCTATTTTTTCCGGGAAAAGCAGAGCTTAGAGATTCTTGGGGAGCAGGTTATTTCGCAATTGTTACAATCACGCCGCCAGAATGAGCGGCGTTTTCGTATCTGGAGTGCGGGCTGCAGCACGGGCGAGGAAGCCTACACCATCGCGATATTGCTCGACAGACTCATTCCCGATCTCAAAGAGTGGAATATCACCATTCTGGCGACAGACTTTAACACTAAATTTCTGCGCAAGGCGGCGCAGGGCGTGTACGGAGCATGGTCCTTCCGCGATGCACCAGACTGGCTCCGAGAGCGCTATTTCACAAAATGCAGCGACGGGCGTTTCGAAATACATCCTCGCATCAGGAAGATGGTCACGTTTTCCTATCTCAATTTTGCCGAAGACGTTTATCCATCGCTATCGAACAACACCAGCGCGATGGACGTGATTCTTTGCCGCAATGTCCTGATGTATTTCACCGCGCAACGGGCAAAACAGGTTACCGGCAATTTCTACCGGGCGCTGGTTGATGGCGGGTGGTTGATCGTCAGTCCAGCGGAAGCCTCGCATAGCTTGCTTTCCCCGTTCACACCGGTCGATTTTCCAGGAGCGGTGCTGTACCGGAAGATGGAAAATGCCGAATCAAAGTCACGCATAATCGATGATCAGGTAATGCAGTCGCCAAGGGAAACAGAGGCATCGCCCCTATCGTTGCCGGACGTGCAGGCGGAGCTAGCGGCTACTGAAATTACTACGGTGCAGGCTGGGCAACTACCAGCCCAACAACCGGATGAGCGCAAGGTACCATCCAGCATGGCCCGTAGTTGCGCCAACCAAGGCAGGCTCAGCGAAGCGCTGGAATGGTGCGAAAAGGCGATCACGGCCGACAAGATGAACCCGCTGCACCACTATCTCAGTGCCACTATTTTGCAGGAACAGGGGCAGCACGAAATTGCCATCCAGTCCTTGATGCGCGCACTTTATCTCGATCCTGATTTCGTGCTCGCCCACTTTGCTCTGGGGAATTTGCATCAATCGCAGGGACGTTACCGGGAGGCGCAACGCCATTTCGGCAACGTGCTGCTACTGTTGCGCAAGCATCCGCAGGACGAGATCCTGCCGGATGCGGAAGGGCTGACTGCCGGGCGGCTGGTCGAGATAGCCACATCTCTGCTGGCGAGTCTGCCGCGATCTGCGACGGCAAGCGCTTAAGAGGAATGCATCCATGAGCGCACCTAAAACAATCCTGAAAAAGATGAAAAAGGAAATCGACTGGCGCGACCTTGAGCGACGAATGGAAGCGTCGCGCGTCGCAGTAGAGCGTATCTGGGCGCCAACAGCCGAGGATACTCAGCGGATTCTGGGAGAAAGGGCAAGGGCTCTCGCACGGGAAGCAGTGCCGGCGGAGACCGCCGACGCAAGCATTGAGGTCATTGAATTTCTCCTCGCCCATGAGCAGTACGCCATTGCATCAGAATACGTTCGCGGGGTTGATCCACTGGAAGATTTAACACCTTTACCTTGCACACCCACTTTCGTGCTCGGCATAGTCAATGTGCGCGGCGAGATACTTTCTGTTATCGACCTCAAAAAATTCTTTGATCTTCCGGAAAAGGGCCTGACCGATCTCAACAAGGTGATCGTGCTTGAATCGGAAAATATGGTGTTCGGTATTGTGGCTGATGCCATTAGCGGTGTGCGCCGCATTTTACGCGCCGACATTCAGTCGTCCCTGCCCACACTGACGGGTATCCGCGAGGACTATTTGCTAGGAGTGACGGCAGAGCGCGTAGTCATACTCGATGCTGAAAAACTTTTGACCGATGGAAAACTCATCGTGCAGGAACAGGTAGAGGAGTAGGAAATATTCTGGTTCGAATTTGGCAGAACAACAAGGAGAACAATATGAAATGGTCTATTGGAACAAAGATTGGTGCTGGCTATGCTCTGGCGTTAATGATTCTGTTTATCCTTGGCGTACTCTCTTACCGGAACACGACTGGACTCATCGACGCCGCACAGATGAGGGCACATAGTTACCAAGTACTCGAAAATCTCGAAAGAGTACTTTCCACCCTGGAAGGAGCCGAAACTGGTCAACGCGGCTACATTATAGTTGGAGAGGATCGGTATCTCGGGCCATACCAAACTGGGATATCAGCCGTGAATCAAGCCATCCAGAGCCTCCAGGAATTGACGGTGGATAACCCAACCCAGCAGCAACGGCTGAATGTTCTTGAGCCACTGATTGCAACTAAACTCGCCGAGCTTAAAGAAACGATTGATCTGCGGAAGGTCAAGGGATTTGATGCTGCGCTAAAGGTGGTACGGACAGATATCGGAAAAAAAACAATGGACGATGCCCGGAAGGTAATCGCCGAGATGGGTAATGAAGAAAGAATGTTATTGGAACAGCGTAGCAAAGAGATGACTGCAAGCTCCAATACTACGATTTTTGTCATTATCTACGGTATTCCGTTTGCCTTCGCCGTATTGATTCTGGCCGGTTTCTGGATCACTCGCACCCTCACGCGCCAACTCCGGGCAAGTATTGATCAACTTTCCACATCCTCTGCCGAGATTCTGGCCACCACGACGCAAGTCGCTTCCGGTGCAGCCGAGACAGCAACCGCAGTAAGCGAGACCACGGCGACGGTGGAGGAAGTCAAACAGACGGCGCAGTTGTCGAGCCAGAAGGCACGTTCGGTTTCCGACAGCGCGCAGAAAGCTTCGCAGGTTTCCCAGAGCGGGCGCAAATCGGTGGAGGAAGCGATGCAGGGCATGCAGCGCATTCAGGAACAAATGGAAACCATCGCCGAGAGCATCGTGCGGCTCTCCGAGCAGAGCCAGTCTATCGGCGAAATCATCGCCACGGTCAATGATCTGGCCGAGCAATCGAACTTGCTCGCGGTGAATGCTGCGATCGAAGCAAACAAGGCGGGTGAACAGGGCAAGGGTTTCGCGGTCGTGGCGCAGGAAGTCAAGAGTCTGGCGGAACAGTCCAAGCAGGCGACTTCTCAGGTGCGAACGATACTCGGCGATATCCAGCGGGCGACCAGTGCCGCAGTGCTTGCCACCGAGCAGGGCAACAAAGCAGTGCAAGCAGGAGTAAAGCAAACTACGGAAACCGGCGAATCGATCCGTCTGCTGGCCGACAGCATTGTGGAAGCGGCGCAGGCGGCAACCCAGATCGCGGCATCGAGCCAGCAGCAGATGGTGGGTATGGATCAGGTGGCGCTGGCGATGGAGAGCATCAAACAGGCTAGCGTACAGAACGTTTCAGGCACCAAGCAGGCCGAGGTCGCTGCACAGAGCCTGCATGAACTGGGGCAGAAGCTGAGCGGCATGATCGGAGGCAGGTCCGCATGACTTCACTCTTTGCAAATTGTGAACAGACCCTCTGTCCTTTGATACTTCAAGTGGCGCGAAGCAGGCTTGCAGCCCGGTTGCGGCACAAAGGCCGGAATCTTGGAATGCGGCGGGATGCTTTCCCGGATTCTGCTATGCGCCTTTCTAGCTACCTGCTTGGTTCCGGCCGGCTCGGTTTGAATCATGGATAAGCAGAACGAAGATTTTCTGAAAAGATTGCTTGCGACCTTCCGGATCGAGGCGGGTGAACATCTCCAAGCGATGTCGGCGGGATTGATCGAATTGGAAAATAACCCTGCAGAAGTCAGGTATGCGGAAATCGTCGAAATGGTGTTTCGCGAGGCGCATAGCCTGAAGGGTGCAGCGCGGGCGGTGAATCTTAGGGAGATCGAGTCGGTCTGCCAGTCCATGGAAAGTGTATTCGCGGCGCTGAAAGGCAATCGGCTTGCCGTTTCCCCGCCGCTGTTTGACCTGATGCAAGAAGCGATTGCCGACTTGAATACGCTCCTTTCCACGGAAGGTGCGGCGATGGCCGTTGCAGGAAAGTCTGCGATTGCAACATTGATCCAGCGATTCGACGAAGTACTACAGGGGCGGTATGCCAACTCTGCGACAGGCCATCCCACTGCAGCTCAATCCACAACGGCTCAGTCGGCGCCATCGGAGCAACTGACTTTAATCCCACTTCTACAGGATGCGAGTATGGAAGCGTCAGCAGCGTTTGCCACGCATACGCCGTTCACGGCTTCCGGCATTGCATTCGGGACGGTTAGGGTTCCCACGCAGAAACTTGATGCAGTGATGCGGCAGGTCGAGGAACTGCTGGTGCCGCGGCTGGCCTCGGTGCAGCGTGCCAAGGAGTTGCGCGAGGTTGCTGTCTCCTTCGCAACCTGGAAAAAACAGCGGGCACGAATGCGGCCCGTGCTGCGGCAGATCGAGCGATATGTCGAAAAAGGAAGCGGGCGCAATGGTGCCGCGGGAGAACTGCCGGAACTCTCGGCAAAAGAACTGCCGAAGCTGCTGGAGTATCTGGAGGCAGAGCAACTGTTCATGAAAACGATTGAGGCCCGACTGCTGCGCTTAAGCAAGTTTGCCGCGCACGACCGGCGTACCCTGGCAGGCATGAGCGATAGTCTTTTGCATGATGTGAAGGAAATGCAACTGCTGCCATTTTCTTCGCTGCTCGAAATTTTTCCGCGCTTCACCCGTGAGCTTGCCCGCGAACAGGGCAAACAGGTGGAGTTAGCGATACAGGGTGGCGAAATTGAAATCGACCGGCGTACTCTGGAAGAAATGAAAGATCCGCTAATGCACCTGTTGCGGAATTGTGTGGATCACGGCATCGAGCAGCCGGTAACGCGACAGAGCAAGGGCAAGCCAGATTGCGGAAATATAACAATCGCCATTGCGCAAAAAGACGGCGGAAAAATCGAGATATTGGTTGCCGACGACGGGGCGGGTATAAACGCAGCCAAGGTGAAAGCGTCGGCGCTCAAGCTTAATGTGGTTTCTGTGGAGGCGGCGGAAAAGCTGAACGAGCAAGAGGCGCAGGCACTCGTTTTTCAGTCGGGTATTTCCACCAGTCAAATCATTACGGATATTTCAGGACGCGGCCTCGGACTCGCCATCGTGCGGGAAAAAGTCGAACGGCTGGGCGGAGTCGTCGCGCTTGAGTCGCCTCGTGAGGGTAAGACATCTTTTATTGTCACGCTGCCGCTGATGCTGGCCACCTTTCGCGGCGTCCTGGTTCGCGTCGGCGAACATTGTTTCGTCATTCCAGCACTCAACGTCGAGCGAGTGACGCGGGTGGCTCAACAAGACATCAAGACTGTGGAAAACCGTGCAACAATTTTGTTCGACGGACGGGCAGTTGCGCTGGTCAGTCTAGGTGATGTGCTGGAACTGCCGCGTCAAAGTTCAACTGCTAACACTTCGGCGCAGGTCGCTGTGGTTGTTCTGGGTACTGGTCGCCAGCATGTAGCGTTCCAGGTGGACGAAATCCTTGGAGAGCAGGAAGTGCTGGTCAAGACGTTGGGGCATCAGCTCACACGCGTGCGCAATATCGCAGGTGCGAGTGTATTGGGGACCGGTCAAGTGGTAGCGGTACTCAATGTATCCGATTTGCTGAAATCTGCGGTGAAACGTGCGGCGTCGCCTTCGCCTTCGCCCGTTGCCGCTGCAACGCACGGGGTGGCGGAAAAACAGTCCATCCTGGTGGTGGAGGACTCGATCACATCAAGGGCCTTGCTCAAGAACATCCTGGAATCGGCGAGTTACCGCGTCACTACTGCAGTGGATGGTATGGATGCCTACACTATACTCAAGACCGGCACGTTTGATCTGATCGTGTCGGACGTGGAAATGCCACGTATGGATGGCTTTGACCTCACGGCCAAGGTGCGGGCGGACAAACAGCTCGCCGAGCTGCCAGTGGTGCTGGTGACGGCGCTGGAATCGCGCGAACACCGCGAGCGCGGCATCGACGTCGGCGCCAACGCATATATTGTAAAGAGCAGTTTCGATCAGAGCAACCTGCTGGAAGTCATCCAGCGGCTGATCTAGCAAGAGTCAGAGGATGAGCATGATCAAAGTCCTGGTGGTTGAAGACTCACCCGTGGTGCGAGAGTTTCTAATTCATATTCTTAACGCCGATCCAGATATCCGGGTGGTCGGTAGCGCGAGCAATGGCGAGGAAGCAATTGAAGCAGTGAAGCACCATCGGCCGGATGTGATCACGATGGACATCCATATGCCGAAAATGGACGGGATAGAAGCAACGCGTCACATCATGGAAACGTCGCCGACCCCCATCGTGATTGTGAGCGGCAGCACCGACCCGCACGGAATCACCAAAACGTTTCGTGCCATGGAAGCGGGGGCCTTGGCCGTACTAATACGTCCGACAGGTATCGGCCACCCGGATCATGAAACCACCGTGAGGGAACTTGTGCAAACGGTGAAACTGATGTCGGAAGTGAAAGTGGTGCGACGCTGGGCACAAATACGACGTGAGCCGGCCTTACCATCGCTCCCGAAGGCGTTGGTGGATAAATCGGCAAAGGTCAAAGTGATTGCAATGGGAGCATCGACTGGTGGGCCACCGGTATTGCAGACAATCCTAGCGATGCTACCCAGGGGTTTTCCCTTGCCAGTATTGATCGTCCAGCACATAGCCTCAGGCTTCGTCACCTCCTTCGTTGAGTGGTTGGCACAGTCATCCACCTTGCCGGTGCATGTTGCGGTGCAGGGCGAGTACATTGCTCCCGGCCATGTCTATGTAGCGCCGGATGAATTTCAGATGAAGGTGGAATACGGTGGAAAAATCGTCCTCACCAAGGATGAGCCGAAAAACGGGCTGCGCCCCTCAGTCTCTTATCTGTTCCATTCGCTTGCTGCAGTGTATGGCGGTGAAACTGTTGCTGTGCTGCTCACCGGCATGGGACGCGATGGCGCAGAAGAATTGCGGTTGTTGAAGGGAAAAGGGGCGGTTACTATTGCCCAGGACAAGGACAGTTCTGTCGTACACGGCATGCCGGGTGAGGCAATCAAACTCGATGCCGCGACGTATATTCTGGCACCGGACAAGATTGCCGCAGTGCTGATTGGTTTGGCAACCGACAAAAAGCGATAAGGAGAGCTGGTGATGAAATCTCAGATGAGCAACAACGGCCTCGACATACTCATCGCGGAAGATAGTCGTACCCAAGCCGAACAACTCAGTTACCTGCTCGAGCAGCATGGTTACCGGGTGACTGTTGCGGCCAATGGCAAACAGGCTTTACTTGCTGCTCAGACACAAAAGCCCACTCTGATCATCAGCGATATCGTGATGCCTGAAATGGATGGTTATGAACTGTGCAAGGCGATCAAGTCCGACGAAAAATTAAAGGACACTCCAGTCATACTGGTCACCACGCTTTCCGATTCGCATGACGTAATTCGCGGACTGGAGTGCGGCGCGGACAATTTTATCCGCAAACCCTATGACGAGCGCTATCTGTTGTCGCGCATCAACTACTTGCTGATGAACCTTGATATGCGCAGAGATCACAAGATGCGCGTGGGTGTGGAAATCAATCTCGGCGGCCAGAAATACTTTATCAACTCGGAGCGGCAGCAAATCCTGGACTTGTTGATTTCAACTTACGAGGAAGCTGTTCATATCAATAATGAGCTCAAGCTGCGGGACGCGGAACTGAAGCATTCGAACCAGGTGCTGAATGGATTTGGCAACATCGTCGCGGGTCTCAATCACGCACTTACCGAACATGAGGTGGCGGAAGCAGCACTGGAACGTGCTTTGGAGATGCCTGGAATCCAGGCCGGCTGGATCGCGATGCGGGAGGGCGAGTCCGGCTTTCGAATCGCAGCTATGCGCAACCTCCCGTCGGCGCTGATGGTCTCTGGTGCGCTGGACGGCGTTTGCACGTGCCGTAATCAACTGCTCTCCGGCCAGCTCAACGCGGAATGCAAAATCTTTGAATGCGAACGATTCACTAAGGCCAGTGGCGACATGCATGGGCTGCGTTATCACGCCGGTGTGCCGTTGTGGACTGGTGACAGGACCATCGGAATCATGAACCTGGTCGGAGCGGAGCAGGGTATGTTCGACGAAACGGAACTGAAGATGTTATCCGTCGTTGGCAACCAGGTGGCAGTGGCGCTGGAGCGCGCCCGGTTGCACGAACATCTCGAGCAGTTGGTTGAGGAACGGACTTCAGCGTTGACTGCGGAAATCATCGAGCGCAAACGCATTCAAGAAGAGCAGGCGAGACTGGTGGCGATTCTGGAGGCAACGCCGGATTTCGTTGGGACCGCTACGGCGGACGGTCATCCGCTGTACATCAATCGAGCGGGTCGCAGGATGCGCGGACTTTCGGAAAGCAGCGACAGATTGCCGGATCACGTCCAGGAAAACCATCCTGAATGGGTGGAAAAGCTGATGCAGGAAGAAGGCATTCCGCATGCACTCATTCATGGATCCTGGAGCGGGGAAACGGCAATCCTCGGGCAAAATGGCCACGAGGTACCCATCCTTCAAGTGATCATCGCGCACAAGGGAGCAGACGGATCGCTGGCGTATTTTTCCACTATCGGACATGACATCACTAATCGCAAGGTAAATGAAGCCAGGATCGCGCGCCTCAACCGGATTTACAGCGTGCTTAGCGGCATCAACACCACCATCGTGCGCGTCCGCGAGGAGGAGGAACTATTCAGCGAAGCCTGTCGCATCGCGATCGAGCATGGCGG
>JGI20214J51650_10001198_pt1 | contig 16480 bp, 6 predicted proteins | sample WetSurMetagenome_FD_51650 | JGI IMG/M metagenome (IMG submission 51650) | reverse complement strand
CGCCTGGCTAATAATGTTATTATTCCCATGGGGTCTTATTTAAAATTATTTGATAAAAAATCGTTTTAGACTACCATATACAAATATAATGGTTTTCGACGGGTTTTATTAGATTTAATGGGGATTTTCTTTGATTGAATTACTGATTATATTGGCTGTTGTTCATTCGCCTGCTTGTCAACTTAATGTACAATATCTTAAATACCTGGTATTCGACTGCTTTTTTACTTATTTATCTCCTTTATTTCATCTTTTGTTTGTGGGCTTCATGTTTCAGTACACCTTTATTTATCGTGTTTTTCGGCTGAATGGCTGACAACCTGAAACCTTTATGTTCGATAAAATATGCCATGAACTATTCAGGTTTAGTTAAAAAAACAGACAACCCGCCTGAAAAAAGTAAAGGTGAGAAGAAAAAAAGTTATGTACGTCGGATTTTTTTATGGAGAATAGAACTAAATTGCGTATATATTTCATTCAGAAGCATGTTCCAACTTCTTTTTGTACTCAATAGGTGTCATTCCATATTTCTTCTTAAATATTCTACTGAAATATTTGGGATTGTCTATTCCCACTGCCGTAGAAATGGCAGGTATATTATACTTGTTTTGTTCAATAAGTTTGATAGCATATTTCAATCTTAGTTCAATAACATATTCTACAGGAGATAGACCGATAAGATCCTTTATCTTTTTAAACAATGTTGATCGGCTCATACATAGTTCTTTAGCTAAATCATCAATATGCAAGTTGCAGTTGCTGAGATTTTTTTTCATGAAATCCATTAGATGGTTCATGAACTCTGCATCATTTGGGTTAGTGCCATATACTTGTCCTTCATTAATTTTCAGTTCATCCAATTGACCCTTATACCATTCCTGCAATTTCTCTCTTTGCTTTAGAAGAATTTCTATTCTTGCCTTTAAATATTTTATGCTGAACGGTTTAGTAATATAATCATCAGCTCCTGAGTCCAGTCCTTTTATTTTTATTTCAGTAGACGTTTTTGCAGTTAAAAGAATAAATGGGATGTGAGAAGTATTTATGTCTTTGTGAATCTCCCTACTGACTTCAATTCCGTCCTGTCCCGGCATCATAATATCACTAATGATAATATCCGGAATGTACTTTTTTGCTAATATAATTCCTTCAGTACCATTGCTTGCAGTGATAACATGATAGTCTTTTGAAAATATCTCTTTCAGGATTAGTCTTAGTTCGGTATGGTCTTCTATGACAAGCATCTTTTTATACTTGGAGACGGTAGTAGCGTTCTCATCTATAAGATCTGTGTCAAGCAATACATCCTTAATCCCATTTCCGCTTGAAGACATTACTAAGTCATCGGATAATATAAATTCGATATTATCATCAAAGTGTCTTATACCTTTAGGAAATGATATTGTTAAACAGTTTAAGGTGTTTAAGAAACTGTCAATATATATTTTGGCCTTAAAGGGTTTTATGAGTTCTTTTATACTAAAGATATTTATCTCCGAATTTGTGATACGGTATATATTCCTCTTTTTGATATACTTTTTAAACATGCAATTGACAACCTTTATATTGTTATGATCACATTTATTATCCCCTAAATAGAAAATGACATTATGCCCGTCGTCAGAAACAGATAATTGGTTCTCCTTCTTTGGAGTATTATATCCGGATGCAATTGAAAACAAGTTTAAAATGATTTTTTCAAACACACGTTTATCTATCCATAAATAAACAGATTGATTTTGATCGTTTAGCGTTAAGTTGACGTCAGATTGAAAATTTTCAATCATGTTATTTATAAAAGGTATAATATTTATTTGCTCAATTTTTAATTTTGATATGTCTTGGGCATTTTTATAATCTATTGTTTGATTAATCAAACTAATAACCGAATCAGTGTTTTTTTGAATGATTTTTAATTGTTGCAACAGGCCATCATTTACATGATAATTATTGATAATATTCTCTATCGGAGCAGCAATCATACTAACCGGCGTGCGAAGTTCATGGGATATATTCTTGAAAAAGTTAAGTTTGAAACGCGAAAGATTCTTTTCGATATATACTTCATTTCGTAATCTATAAAAGATAAACATGATATATGAACTTATGGCTATTATACAGAATATTATAATTATATAAATAGCATACGCCCAGTATGTATTCCACCATGCAGGGAGCATTTTTATGTTTATTGATCGTGTATTATTTATCCACACTCCGTCGCTGTTGGTAGATTTTACTTGAAATATATAGTCACCTTTGCTTAAACTATTATATGTGACTTGATGCTGATTCCCGATATATATCCATTCATTACTTAATCCTAAAAGTCGATATGCGTATTTGACATCGGTAGGATTTTTATAATTCATAGCTGCAAATTGTATAGTGAAATTCTTTTGATTATGGTTGAAAACCAATTGAGTTACACCATTTATGCCTGACTTGTCAGAGCTCTTTTCCGACGGAATTATTTCCTTGTTATTGATAGATAACTGAGTAAAAATCAGATTTTGATAATCAACATTCTTATGTATCTTTTGTGGCGAGAACTGCAATATACCGTTGTTGGTACCGAAACAAATATCGCCATTACTTAACATTGCTCTTGTTGCTTCATTGAATAATAGATTTTTGTAACACGATTTTAAATCATAATTTTCGAATGAGTTTGAACTTGGAGTATATTTGCAAATGTCATTTTCGGTAGATATCCACACATTACCATATAAGTCTTTTATTAAAGCCATGATAGCGTTGGATGGGAGTCCATTTTTTGTACTGTATTGTGTAATCTTTATTTTTTTATCAGGAAGGATTCTTAACTTATTCAATCCTTTAATTGTTGCCACCAACAGTTCTTCTTTATTTAGTGCGCATATATTAAATATGTCATTGCAGCTGAGGCTGTTTGCATGATTAGGTATATTAAGATAAGTATAAAATTTTATATTTCGTGGAGATGAAAACTTACTGTCACATCTTAACAAACCTGTTGTTGTACCGATCCACATTGTATTATTGGAGTCTTTAAAAATGCACCGTACTTTATTATGATTGTTAGGATATCCCTTCAAAATGTTATTACTGTTAATGAAAATATTTTTACCTATGTGTCTCTTTAATATGATATTTAATCCCCCATCGAACGTTACTAACCATAAGTTTCCGCTTTTATCTTCTTTTATATCATAAACGTTGTTACATGATAAACTATATTTATTATTTTTACTATATACGTATCTGATCAATTTAAAGCTTTTATACAACGCTGAAGGAATAGCTTCTATCAAACCTTGCCCCCTTGTACAAAACCAAAATATACCATTACTATCCTGCAATATATTGTAAGCCGAAATATTAATGTCGTGTTTGTTACCAGAAGTAATATTACCTGAAGAATCGATGAATCCTAAAAACTTTTTTGTAGGACTATACAAATTAATTCTTCCGCCTCGTGTTCCAATCCACAAATAATGTGCTTTATCTTCATAGATTGAGCGAATATTATTATATATTGATATATAGTTAAGTTTATTAGGTTGTATAATGGCAAATGGATTTTTTATAAAAGATATTTTCTCTAATCCTCCGTATTGGGTACACATCCAAAGATTACCTTGTCTGTCAGACATAAAGATATGAGCATCATTTGAAAATAGGCAATCGGTACTACCAGGTNTATTATAAAAAGGTGAAAGTTTATCATTAGTCCAATTATAAAATGAAAAACCTCCTCCATAAGGTTGTACCCACAAGAATCCATTTACATCTTCTTGTATTCCAAATTTTGAATTCGCTCCGCTTGAATAATTNGTCTCAACTTTAACTTTGAAGTATTTAGTCTTCTGAGTTAGCGGATTATACCTCGCTACTCCATTTTCGTGTAAATCAAACCATACCCCCTTTTCCCGATCGACGTATGTGTTATATATTTTATTATGTAAAAGATATGATACAGTCTTTTTTTTGATATAATTGTAGATATAGAAAATGTCATTGTCTGTAGACAAAATAACTTCATTGTGCGCAAGTGGTGCGATATAAGTGATTTTTGCATTAGGATTGATATGTATCGAATGGAAATAATTCTTCTTTTTATTGTAAATATAAATTGTACCGTGATCACTTCCGAACCATATATCATTTTGATACTCATAGTGTGAATAAAATGAATGTTTTTTAAATAAAGCATGAAGTTTATCGTTACGTATGAGAAACAATGACTTGTTAGATAATAACCATTCATCTTTCCACTTATCCTGAAATATCTCTTTCCTTTCTTCTCCAGGGATGATTATGTTTGATACGGGAAAACTTTTTATGGAATATGTTTTCCAATTATCAGACGTCGTTAATCTTATTATTCCATTTCTTGACGTTATTAACCAAATATGTCCGTTAGGTAGAACTGCCAGTGAAGTGATAATATTTTTATATGGAGGAAGGGTTATATTGAAAAATCTTTTTTGATTTATATTAAATCTATGTATTTGTCCATTAAAGTCAATTAACCATAAATTACCATATGTGTCTTCTTGCATTTCTTCTATACGGTCATTTAGCATACTTACATAATTAAATTGGTTATTGTTATATGATTTAAAAGAATAACCGTCAAAGCTGTTTAGTCCGTTCCAGGTAGAGAACCACATCATTCCATTATGATCTTGCAGTATACATCTGATAGTGTTCTCTGATAATCCGTCAGATGATGAATAATGAGTGAACTTACAGCAGATTTGTGCCGATAAAAATAGTGGTCCAAGACATAAAAATAGGGCAATTATTATAATGTTTTTCATGGATATAAGTTTTTTACTTATCCAAAGATAATGAAATAGAATTTATTATTTATGTGTTATGGAATTTTTATTAAAAAGTGTTCCATATATATCATTTTTTATCCAAGCTAAAAATATTAATATGCTTTATTTGCTAATAATTTAAAAATCTTAGAATTATGTTTAAACATTTGAAAAACCCAATGTTGTTGATACTTTTGTTATTTTCAATTAAGGTGTCGGCGCAAAATTTTACATTAACAGGCAAAGTTGTTAATGTTCAGGGAGAACCAGTAATAGGGGCTTCTGTGGTAGAAAAAGGTAATCCCAAGAATGGGACTGTAACTGATTTGGATGGTAAGTTCTCGCTTTTGTTGCCGTCAAAATCTTCTCTTATCGGAGTGACTTTTATAGGTATGAAGCCAAAAAATGTCACTGTTTCTGGGAAAACAAATGATATAGTAGTTCTGTTGCAAGATGCTGACGTATCTTTGAATGATGTAGTGGTTATTGGTTATGGGTCTATGAAAAAACGAGATGTAACCGGTGCTATAACATCTATAAAATCAAACGATATTATGGCTATTCCTACTTCTAATGTCCTTAAGACATTGCAAGGTAAAATAGCAGGATTGGATGTTCAGCAGTCAAGCGGGCAACCAGGATCTAGTGTGACATTAACATTACGTGGTAATCGTTCATTGAATGCCGACAATAAACCACTAGTATTGGTAGATGGAATAGAATATGGTCAAAGCATTGATCTTGATCCATCTGATATAGCATCAATCGAGGTACTTAAAGACATATCATCCACAGCTATATATGGAACGAGGGGTGCAAATGGTGTAATTATTGTTACTACAAAAAACGGTTCACTGAATTCTAAAACAAAAATTTCGGTCAACTCATATTTATCTATAAAAAATAAGTCTGAATATCCACATATGATGAATGGTGAACAATATGCTCAACTAAAGAGAGAAGCTTATAGAACAACCAATGTGGCTGAAAAAGATGCATACCGGAGCGACAGTGATATATTTAATACAGAAGAATTGGAATATTTAAAAGACGGATATTCGGTAGATTGGCAGTCTTTATTGCTACATACAGGTATAACACAAAATTATAATGTTAATATATCAGGAGGTAATGCAAAAACTGCGTTTTGCATTTCTTTAGGTTTTCAAGAAGATCAGGGTCTGCTCAAAAATGATAATTTAAGAAGATATGATGGTCGTATCTCATTGGATCATCATATTAATAAAATATTCACTGTAGGGATAAATTCTTTTTATACATATAGAGATCAAAATAAACGATATAATCCAATGAATATGGCTAATAAAATTCTACCGATCGCCAAGGCATATGACGATATAGGTAATATAATTATTAACCCGGCTCCTGGATATAGTTCTATGTATAGCCCGTTAGTCGATGAAGTATCTGGTGTGTGGAAAGATAATGTACGTAGTAATCGTCTATTCATGACAGGATATGTAAATGCTGAATTTATTAAGAGTTTAGTATTCAAATCTGATATTGGTATTGATATCAATAATTCGCGAGAAGGAGAATTTGCCGATAAAAACACATTAACGAACTTGGGCGTTCATACCACTTCAAGTATTGAGAACCAGAACAGTTATAAGTATACATGGGAAAATACGTTGACTTATAATAAAAAATTTGGTAAACATGAATTTACCGGTTTGTTGGGGAGTAGTTTAAGTGCTTATAATTATGAAGATGCTTCAGGCGGAGGACAAAATCAGGCATCGTCTACTACCGGATTTTATGATTTGGGGTCAAATTCATCTTCAATAACAATATCAAGTTCATTAATTGAAAATCAGTTAGAATCATATTTCGGACGTTTGAATTATAAATATAATAACCGCTATTTATTTCAGGCTTCTTTGCGTGCTGATGGATCTTCAGTTTTGGCAAAAGGGCATAAATGGGGATACTTCCCTTCTTTATCTGCTGCATGGCGTATGTCAGAAGAGAGCTTCCTGAAAAATGTTTCTTTTTTAGACAACTTAAAAATAAGATTAAGTTGGGGTATTGCGGGTAATAGCGCGATTAACGCATATGAAACATTGGGAGGACTAAGTCAATCAGTTTATGCTTTCGGTGAAAGTGTTGTGTATGGCTATTATCCAAGTTCTATTGCTAATCCAGATTTAAAATGGGAAAAAACCGCCACTTACAATGTGGGGATCGATTTTGGATTATTAAAGAATAGAATAAGTGGAAGTATTGATGCTTACATATCTCATACAAGTGATTTGTTACTTCCAAGTTCATTACCAACTTCTACAGGTTTTAGTTCTGTAATGGAGAATGTGGGTAAAACACAAAATAGAGGAATTGAATTAACATTAAGTACTAATTGGATAAAAACCAGAAACTTTAATTGGGTAACGGATTGGACATATGCAAAGAATAAAGAAAAAATAGTTGCATTAAATAACGGAGTCACACGCAATGAAGCTAATTGTTGGTTTGTAGGTAAGCCGACATCAGTATTTTATGATTATAAAAAGATTGGTATATGGCAGTTGGGACAAGAAGATGCCGCTACAAAATTCGGAGGGTTCAAACCTGGTGACATTAAAGTGGCTGATGTAAATAAAGATGGTGTATATGATACTGATGATAGAGTTGTGTATTCAAGAGTCCCCAAATTTATTTTCGGAATTAATAATACATTGACATATAAAGATTTCGATTTATCATGTTTCGTTTATGGGCGTATAGGCCAATATATAAAATATGAATATAACTTATTATATAAACCTAGTGCATTGGAAAACAGTGCCCCTGTTAATTATTGGACGCCTGAAAATCCGAGCAACGATTTTCCTCGTCCTAACAGTTCATATTCAACAACAAATTATTTATTGCAATCATGTTTGGCCTATGTGAAATCTTCGTATGTAAAAATCAGAGATATAACTCTTGGATATACTTTGCCTTCTTCTATTTCAAAAAAAGTGGATTTACAAAAACTACGCGTATATATTACGATGAACAACTATTTTACTTTTTGTAATTTACACCATTATGATCCTGAAAATAGTGGTAGTATGTCTTTCCCATTAGCAAAGCAGTTAGTATTTGGGCTTAATATTGATTTATGAAATACTTAAAATTTAAAATTATGAAAGCAAAAAATATAATATTATTAATGGTAACCTTTTCATTAATGTCATGTAGTGGATTTCTTGATGAAAAGTATAAAAGTGGTTTGTCAACTGATACATATGCTTCAACAGCAGATGGAATAAAATCTTTAGTTAACGCATGTTATTCTGGCAGTCGCGTATGGTTTGGCCAAGAAGCAGGATTTGAGTTATCTGAAACAGGTACTGATATATTCTTAAGAGGTGGAGATAATAAAGCTAATCAAATATCTGATTATACGATTGATCTAAATGGTTCGCAATCAGATATAGGTACTGTATGGACTAAATTATATACAGCTTTGAATACCTGTAATACAACGATAAGCGAATTACCAAGTGCAAATTTAAGCGATGCCGATAATACATCATACGAAGGACAAGCAAAATTTTTAAGATCGTTATATCTATGGCTGATTGTTGAGAATTGGGGAAATGTCGTGCTATATACAACGCCTGTATCTGGTGTCGTTACAGAGGCTCATCGCTCAAGCGTTGATGACTTTTATAAAGTTATCATGAGTGACCTTGACACTGCGATAAAAGATTTACCATCAGGGAAATCGACGGATGGCACGATTACTCAAGATGTAGCTATGGCGTTTAAAGCTAGAATGTGCCTGACCAGAGCTTCTGAAACAAATGATGCTTCACTTTACGTAAAAGCAGATTCTTTGGCGGAGGCTGTAATTAATTCGGGGCATTATAAATTGTATGATAAATATAACTCTGTTTGGGATGTATCTAATGATGATGGAGGAAATAATTCTGAAGTAATATATTATGTGAATTATACGAGTACTGATGTATATAATGGTGATTTTAGTGTTGAATCAAATGTTGGTAATGCAGGTATCGTAGATTTTGTGATGAAATATGATAAACAAGCCGGTATGACACGTGATGTGTTAAATGCACGACCTTTTCAACGTTTTATGCCTTCGTTACATTTGCTTAATTTGTTTGATCCAACAATAGATCAACGCTATGCCGGTACTTTTAAAGATACATGGATAGCTAACATATCCGGATTAAAAGCTGGTGGTGCTAAAAGTTATCCTTTGATGGCATATGGTGATACTGCCATATATATTATTAAAACAACCGCTACTGCTGCTCAAAAGCAATTGGCAAAAAACCGATATTTACTTATGGATAAGAATAGTGTATATTTAAATGATGGCGGAGCAGTATTAAATAGGTCACAATATATTGAAATGCATAAATTTGCCGATCCAACCGCCGCGTACAATTCATCTTGGAGTTCGCGAGATGCTTTCGTAATACGCCTTCCGGAAATGTATTTAATCGCAGCTGAAGCATTGATGAAAACAGACCCTAATAAAGCTGTTAATCTTATTAATACACTGCGTATGAAACGTGCCATTACAGGGGAAGAAAATCAAATGAAAATTGATGCGTCGCAACTGAATATAGATTTTGTTTTGGAAGAGCGAGCAAGAGAATTTTGTGGGGAACAACTTCGTTGGTTTGATCTTAAACGAACAGGTAAGCTAGTGGATTACGTCAAAAAATATAATCCTGATGCTGCCGGAAACATCCAAGATTATCATAATATACGTCCTATACCTCTTAATGAATTGGATGCAATTACAAACAAAAGTGAGTTTCAACAGAATCCAGGATATACTAAATAAAGATTATAGATGAAAAAATATACAATATTTTTATTCTTAATAGTGTTCTTGTGCGCTTCTGTTATTAGTGCAACAAGTGTAAGCAGAAATGGGAATAACATTATTTTCATCTCTTCTGATATGCATTTGAAATTAAGCTTTTGTAACGCTAACATGGTGCGCGTACAGAAAAGCTTAAATGGGGTTTGGGCAGCTGATGAGCAATGGATGGTAAATAAATATAAGTTTCCACCTGTTGATATAAAAGTACAGGAGAATAGTCGTTATTATTCAATTCTTACCGGGCGACTTGACGTTAGAGTGGATAAGGCTTCATTAGCCTTGTCCATCTTGAATCGAAAAGAAGAAGTTATTTACAGTGAATTACCTGCAAAAAATGTGACTGAGGATTCAGTTATGGATAAATGTACAATGCGTCCCGATGAACATTTCTTCGGCTTCGGTGAAAGAATGGACTTTTTGGATCAGCGCGGTAAGAAGATATATTTGAATGTTGAATTAGGGTACGGTAAAAAGCCGGCAGTTGGTGGAAAAGATATACTTCGTGCAAATTATTGCCCTGTTCCGTTTATGTTAAGTAATAAAGGATATGGTATATTTTTTCATACGGCATTCCCATCGACATGGGATATGGGATGGACAAATAAAGGTCAATATTCTTTTGCCGCATCAGGGAAAGTGCTTGATTATTATTTTATTTGTGGACCTGATTTGTATGATGTTATTGACGGATATACCGATTTAACAGGCAAGTCGCCTATGCTGCCTCACTTCGCTATGGGATTGCATTTAGGCACTTATTCAGGAGGCGGATGGGGGAATGAGTCTGCAACATCCGGCAATTATCCGGTGGAACTGTGTAGACGCATGCGTAAGGAGAAAATACCTTTTGATGTGCTGTGGCTTGATTCCACGTGGCGTTTGTTTAATAATGATTCTTATGGCAATGGTGGAGCCACATTTGAATGGCAATCGACATTCGATAATCCGAAAGCGATGATAGATTCGGTTTATGCCCAACATGTGAGTGCAATGGGTTTGCATATACGTTCTATTCTGGATAACGGACCGAAATATAAACTGCTTGATGCTGCTAAAAAAAATGGCGCTTTATGTCCTCATTCACAAATAGAAGGCACGGTTAATTTCTTTGATTCCAAAGCTGTTGATTGGTGGTGGAAGAATGCCGTTATGAAAGTAGCTTCGATAGGCATTAAATTTGTAAAGACTGACGTCGGCAGCGCTTTGTGGCTGAAGGACCCCGGACATGATGAATTATATGGTATGAAATCGGCACAACTTCATAATATTTTTCCTCTTGTTTATGCTGAGGCTCCATATCTTAAGTTCCAAGAATATAACCACATGCGTGGATTGGATCATACGCGTGAAGGGTATGCCGGAATACAGCGTTATCCTTATATCTGGGCAGGAGATTGGGGCTCGGAATGGCAATGGTTTGAATCTGTAATTCGCGGAGGATTGAATATAGGCATGAGTGGCGTAGGCAACTGGACTCATTGCATGGGAGGTTTTGAACAGTATTCTCCGCGTGATACGGATTTGTATATTCGATGGGTACAATTTGGAATGTTCAGTCCTGTTGCAATGCTTTTTGGTGCGGATCATCCGCTTTATCACGAGCCATGGACTTATGGGAAGAAAGCCCTTGACATATTCATAAAATATGATTCATTACGTTACACGTTAATTCCATACATATATACGAGTGAGCATCAACTTTATCAAACAGGTCATCCGATGATGTCTCCTTTACTATTGGATTATTCCGATGATGAGAATACTTATAATATATCCCGCCAATATATGTTCGGACCTTATATGATGGTTTGTCCTGTTATTACAAAAGGGGCATTAAGCCAAGCGGTATATTTTCCAAAAGGTGTATGGTTCGATTATGAAACAGGTGAACTTATTAACGGTCACCAATATAAATCGTTTCTCACTCCGATAGAAACACTACCGATATATATTAAAGGTGGTGCAATTATTCCAATGCAGCCGGAAATGCAATATGCAGGCGAGAAAGCTGTAAGTACCGTTTCTTTGGATGTATATCCCTATGGTCAGTCTTCATACAATTTATATGAAGATGATGGTGTCGACCTTGGTTATCAGAATGGAGTATATGCGTTTACAAATATTACAAGTAATTTGGAGAAAGCATCATGGAGTTTAGATATAGCAAAGCCTGTAGGTAAATATAAACCGTTGTTGCACAATTATTTTATTAAGGCTTATTTGCCTATAAAGCCGGTTGCAGTATTTGAAAACGGCAAACAACTGTCGCAGGCCGACAATTGTGAATCGGTAAATGACAATGGTGGTGAATGGTATTATGACAGTTCTAAAAAGCGTGTTTATATTAATACCGATAATAAGAATAATACTGATATTAATATTGTTGTAAAATAATTTATTGTTGATGATGAAGATGAGATTATATATAATTTTATGCTTTTGTCTTATTGCAACAATTCCTATAAGAGGTAATAACGATGGTCTGAAAGTCGCTTGTCGTGTGGCTGACCATATTGTAAATATGGATTCATGCGCAATGGTTGAGCGTAGTCCGGGAGTATATAAAATTAATAGCAAATACTTTAATTGGAGATATGCTAACGGTGTGTTAGACCAGGCGTTATTATATCTATGGGATGCAACGGGTAATCAATCTTATAAAAACTTTGTTATGAACCACTATCGTTTTATCTTTAATCACAAAAAATTATTTCTCGACCAATATAATAATGGAATACGTGATAATGATTATGACGGTTTTGTATATATTCAAAGTCTGGATAATTGCGGAGCAATAACAGCAGGGTTGATTAAAACATATCGTTTGGATAAAAACAAAGAATACTTTGAATTCATTAATAAAGTATCTGATTATATATTAAACAAACAACAAAAATTAGCCGACGGAACATTTTGCAGAGGTGATTCCGATAACAGAACGGTATGGTTGGACGACCTATATATGAGTGTTTCATTCTTATCTTCAATGGGAGAACTCACAAACGATAGCAAATATTATGATTGCGCAGTTAATGAAGTTCTTCATTTTTACAAGTTGTTATTCGATAATAATGAAGACTTATATTATCATTGCTATTATTGTAATTCAGCGACTGACGGTGTAGCGCATTGGGGACGTGCAAATGGTTGGAGTTTGATGGCTCAAGTTTCGCTATTAAGTGTTTTGCCGAAATCAAATAAAGATAAAAACAAGTTGCTTGGCATTTTTCGTCATAGTGTCGATGGTATAGCGCGTTATCAAAGCCTGTCAGGGTTGTGGCACCAATTATTGGATAGAAATGATTCTTATGAGGAGATTTCATGTAGTGCTATGTTTGCTTATGCTATTGCTAAAGGTGTCAATGAAGGATGGTTGAGTAAAGATTATTCGTCAATTGCATTAAGTGCATGGGACGAAATAAAGAAATATATTACTCCTAAAGGTGAAGTTGAAAACATTTGTATAGGTACCGGCATATCCCGGGACTTGGCGTTTTATTATCGACGTCCTAAAGAAACAGATGATTTACATGGATTTGGACCGGTTATTATGGCGGGTATTGAAATATCAAAAATGAAACAAGAATGAAATTGAAATATTTTTTCACAGGATTTGTTGTGCTTGCATTATCTATTTGCCAGGTAAAAGCACAAAATTATAATGCGCTTTCGTGGAGCATGAATACTGCATATAATAATTATTTGTTACTTGTTGCGCATAATCAATATGAACAGCGCAGGCAAGCATTAAGTATAGCCCTTTCTTCGCGAGGAAAGTTTATCGACTACCAGAAAAGTTGTCGTGAACGTTATCTCTCTATTTTCGGTGATGTTCCTGCATCATGTGCCTTGAATGCTAAAATTGTAGATACATTGCGTGAAGATTCTTTTAGTATTCAGAAAATTATATATCAGAGTTGTCCGGGACGGTATGTGACGGGGAATTTATATCTCCCGATCGGTAACGGCAAATATCCCGTCGCAGTTGAAATGTGCGGTCACGGATTGAATGGCAAAGTACCTGCATCATATATGGCAATTTTGTTGGCACGTAATGGCATTGCCGTGTTTGTCGTTGACCCTTTTGGACAAGGTGAACGTAAGCAGTTGCTTGATAGCTCCGGTAATCCGGCTACTCGTGGAGCAACGACCGAACATACATTATTAAATGCCGGTTGCAATCTTGTAGGTACAAGTTTAGCCGCTCAAGAATGCTGGGATAACCATCGTGCGATAGATTATTTGTTAACGAGAACGGATATTAATCATTCAAAAATAGCAGTTTATGGAAGTTCGGGCGGTGGAACGCAAACAGCGTATTTGCTTGCATTTGATAAACACATTAAAGCTGCTGCAATAGACAGCTATTTCTCGCAACGCGAGAGAGTTCTTGAGCTCCAAGGTCCGTCTGACGGATGTCAGCATATCCCTTATGAGGGCAAGGAACAAATTGAAATTCCGGATTTCGTATTGATGGCAGCACCTACACCTACATTAATTTTGAGCGGGTATTATGATTTTGTTGATTTATGGGGCGCGCAACATGGATATAAAGAGTTAGAGCAGGCATATACACTATTGGGAGCAAAGGATAAAGTAGACATGCTTACCGTTCAAAGCGGTCATGGACTTAATCGTGAGAAAATGATGAAATTGGCTACATGGTTTAAGTTATGGTTGTGCAATGACAAGTCCACTATATGTTTGCCACATTATTATTCAATTCCGGATGAAAGCTTATTATGTACAAAGACAGGAGAAGTAAATACCTATATTAGCAGTTCAAACAGCATAATGAAAGAATTTTCCGGATTAATCAACAAATACGGGACTGATAGATTAAAGTTTTTATCAGAAAGTTATTCCAAACAAAAAGAGCAGGTTTTGCGCTTGTTGGGATTGGAATTTAATAAAAATTCTATTATTACGGAAGTAACCGGTAAAGTGATTGATCGCAATTGCACCTTATATAAGTATCAAATTGTACGCAAAGGAGAAGTGCCGGTTCCTTGTGTGGCTCTATATCCGAATATAATATTAAAATCATCATCGGTTGTTGTTATTTTAAAGGAAAAGGGTAAGGATGCTTGCATTAATGACGGTATAATCGATAAATATATTAATCAGGGAGATATTGTTGTAGTGGCTGATTTGCGTGGGCGTGGTGAGACAAAAGACCCTGAAATGTATAATGATGCCAAGTATTGGAATGATGAGTATCGCACTGATATGATTAGTATGCACATCGGTCGTCCGATAATGGGGCAGCGTGTTATGGATCTGATAACATTATTGGATTTTATTACTCGACAAAAAGAGATGAATAATCATCCTGTAAGTATAATAGCAGATGGACTGTACGGTTCGGTTGCTATCCATGCTGCGTTCTTAGATTCACGAATTAAGAATATTGAAATTTCAAATTCAATGAAATCTTTTAAAGATTATGTTATTAATCCGTTGCAACGTGATATGTATAAAAATGTATTATACGGAGTATTGAAATATTATGATTTACCTGATTTAATAAAGCTGTGTAAGGCAGAAATACATTATTCCGACTGATATGATTTTATGATTATTCTTTTATTTGAGAACGTAACTTGCGATCTCAAATAAAAGAATATTTTTATATGATTGCGAACAGATCATCAATATTTTTCCTAGCTTCGATAATGCGCCACCCTAAAAAGGTTTCCAAAAAGAATCGTCAAATAAAAGATCGATAAGTTTTTGATTAATAGCATTGTCTTTGTCATTGTGACACCAATAATCATTGTGCAAAAATTGTGCATTTTGCCTGAAAATGCTGCTTTACATGTCTGTTTTCATCATTGATGAATAGTGTTTCATCCTTCAGCATTTCTTTATTAATCGGTATTTTCAGCTGACAACCTGAATATTGAGGTCTTCAGAAAAAAGATGGCTATTCAGGACAGGAGAATTCCAAGCCTTCAGTATTGTTACAAAAAGTTATATAATTAAGATTTATTATACGTGTGAATGCACATCATTTATAGCGGGAATTGCATGGCAGACCAGCGTGATTGTCGTCGCTGTTCAGCATGATTACCGTGATTTTGCCGGATGAAAAAGAATCTGTTGTTACATGTTTTTTCAACTCATGCCGGAAGAAATAAAAAGGCGAGAAGAAAAATAAAGCTATGCTAAGATTTTTCATGCTGATTTTGAACAAGAAATGCACTGACAAAAGGCTCGACTTATACACAGTTTGGAGGTAAAACACGCTGGGAAAATATGTTAAATGCACTGGGAAGCGAGAGCTCCGCCAGAGCGTTTCGAACGCCTACTCAGAGACGTTTTAATAATTTGTAAGGTATGGTGTCTTTTACTGAAAATGGTGGTTCTTTTGCAATTTAGTTGAAAAAGACTAAGAAAAATGGATTTCGTATTTTACATATTCTTTTTATCTCTTTTTCGAAAGAAAAAGTGTGATAAAACATAGTCTCATCACACTTTATTAATAAATAATTAGGATATTTGCCAGCTTTTCAATAACTTAAAGTTTCCAAACAAATAGTTCGAAAAGTTATGTCAAATATTTCTAATAATGAAAGCAAAGTTAGCAAAAACTTTCCCAAATCGCGTTACTTTACCAATAATCATTCACAAACATCCAGTTGCGATCTATCATCTTTATATGAAAGAGCTGAAATATCAATAGAATCAATAAGTCAAAATGATTCTACGATTGATATGTATGCAAAGACTAATCTCAATTATGGTTTATGTCCTTATTGTGGTAAGATAAGTTTTAAAGTCCATAGTAAATATAATAGAG
>JGI20214J51650_10001196_pt1 | contig 16495 bp, 16 predicted proteins | sample WetSurMetagenome_FD_51650 | JGI IMG/M metagenome (IMG submission 51650) | reverse complement strand
CTTACTCCGCATGCAGTATTGGGGTGAAGGATGATCCACACCCAAAAAAACTTATTAGTTTTAANCTGTTGTAAAAANTNCCCATAAAACTAAAGAGAAACCCCAAAAAGTTCTTGCTTGACTGAGGTTAGAAAAAGTGTAAAAATTGATTTTGATTAAACTAATTTAAATAACCAGGGGAAACAAAGAAAAAGGATAAATAAAAATGGGAGATAAAGAAAAAAACAGTAAATCAATAGTTGGGTGTCCCTATTGCACCAAACCAATACCTTCTGATGCAGGGCAATGTCCTTATTGTGGAACAAACTTTGGTTCCCAGACGATTAGAATTTTAAGGTCAGTTGTTAACCAAGCGCTCTTTGATTCAGACGAAGACCGACGAGGAGTCGATGATCGAATCCCAAAAAAGTTTAAGATTGTATATAATTCGGGTAATACCTTGATTCAAAGCTACCTTGGTAATATCGGCGTGGGTGGAGTTTTTATTCCGACTGATCACCCCATGGATTCGGGGACCCGGTTGCATGTAAAAATTAACCTTCCAAACGGAGAAAAAGATCTGGAAGTTAATTGTGAGGTTGTTTGGATTCGCAAGAAAGAAATTAGTACCCCATCGGGGAAATTTCCTTCTGGCATGGGAGTCAAGTTCTTAAACCTTTCTACAGAAGATAAGAAAAAGATCGAGCGCGTAATAAAGGGCATCCCGTGTATTTAATCAATGGTCTCGCCTGGAGTCATAACTAGAACCTTTACCTCGGGAAATTTTTTCATCAATTCTAAAAATTTTTCCGGAGTTCCTGAAAGAACCGGAAAAGTTCCATAGTGCATGGGGATCACATACTGAGGTTTTAAAAGCCCACAAGCGTAAACCGCTTCTTCTGGTCCCATCACATAATGACTTCCGATAGGGAGCAAGGCAAGCGTAGGCTTATAGAGATCATTAATGATCTTCATATCTCCAAAGACCCCCGTGTCTCCAGCGTGGTAAACCGTAAAACCATTATCAAACCGAATGATAAAACCGGCTGCTTCTCCTCCATAAATAATGTGATTTCCTTCAATCATGGAAGAGCTGTGGAGAGCGTGCACCATGGTGATGCGGATATCTGTAGCGGTCACTGATCCCCCTTTATTCATCCCCACAATTTTTTCAGGATTCAAACCTTTCTGGATGAGATAGTGAGCAATTTCAGGCATGGAGATAATAGTAGCGCCAGTTTTTTTGGCTAATTCGATCGTATCCCCAAGATGATCCCCGTGTCCATGGGAAACCAGAATGTAATGTAGTTTGCCAACATTCTCTGCTCCCTTGGGAGCCTGCGGATTATCTTTTAGCCACGGATCTATCAGAACAGTGGTTCCATGAGGTGATATCAGTTTAAAGCAGGCATGACCAAAAAACGTTATTGTTACCCCTTTATGAATATTTTGGCCACTCATGAAAAAACCTCCTTTCGAAATAGTGCAGGGGATCAGGGTGCTGAAGAATTACGTTTTAATTTCGTTACTACTTCCTTATCCTTTTTCTTTTACTTCCTTGATACTTTCAGCTACCCTTTTTTCAACAATCGTTTTAATGTTCTCCAAATCCTTTTCATCCGTGGCTTCAAACCGAAGCACAAGCATTGGTTGTGTATTGGATGCCCGCACTAAACCCCATCCAGATTCAAATAAAATTCTCGCCCCATCAACATCAATGACCGGATAGTCCTCTTTGAATTTTTCTACTAGTTTTTCTACCACCAAAAACTTTATTTGATCACTGCATGCAGTTCGTATCTCTGGGGTGACTACTGTTGTGGGAACATCCGAAAGAAGCTCAGATAATTTTTTCTCTGTTCTAGAAAGGATTTCTAAAAGCCGCGCACCCGCATAAAGGGCGTCATCATACCCGTAATACCGATGCGCAAAAAAGATATGGCCGCTCATCTCCCCCGCCAGTTGGGCCTTTTCTTCTTTAAGTTTTGCTTTCATAAGCGAATGCCCTGCTTTCCACATGATGACCTTCCCCCCGTGTTTTTTGATATCATCAAACAAGGTCTGAGAACATTTTACCTCAGCAACGAAAGTCGCCCCCGGGAGTTCAGCGAGGATTGCGCGGGAAAAAATGATCATCAATTGATCACCCCAGATGATTTTCCCTTGTTCATCAACCACACCGATTCGATCGGCATCCCCATCAAAACTGATCCCTAAGTCTGCTTTCTGCTCTTTTACTTTAGAAATTAAAGACGTTAGATTTGCCGGGACAGTGGGATCCGGGTGGTGGTTAGGAAAAGTTCCATCCATCTCGCTAAAGAGTTCACTTACCTCGACTCCTAAGCTCCGGTAAAGCGGGCCGGCTGCTATCCCGGCAGTTCCGTTTCCGGAATCAATAATCACCTTCCGTTTTCGTTTTCCCATTTTAAGAAAAGCACTCACGTTTTTTAAATACCGTGCACGAATGTCCTGTGATTCTAAGGTGCCTTTTCCAGATTCAAAATCGCCCTTTTCGAACAGCTTTCGTAAGTTTTGAATTTCTTCTCCAAAAATAGTGCCTTTACCTACACAAACTTTGAAACCATTATTATCAGGAGGGTTATGGCTTCCGGTAATCATAACTCCTCCGTCAACCTCTAAGTTAAAAAGAGCAAAATAGAGGAGCGGGGTGGGGATAACACTGAGGTCAATCACATGACAACCGGTTTCAAGAAGGCCTTTTAAAAGCGCTTGGTGCAGCCGGGGAGAACTCAACCGACAGTCTCTCCCGACGACTACTCTTTGGATATTGTTTCTACGAAAATAGGTTCCAAACGTTTTGCCGAGGGTGTAAGTGATTTCATCAGGAAAATCTTGTTCAGCCACCCCTCGAATATCATATTCTCGAAAAATATACGGATTGACCATAAACTTTCCTTCAGTGTTTTAGAGGATGTGATGCAACCCTCGTTCCTTCAGCTTTTCGATGATTTTCCTTATGTCCTGAGATTTTTTTAAGTCCCCGACTAAAACAACATCCTGAGTATCAACGATCAGTAAATCTTTTATACCTAATCCCACAACCACCTTGTTTGACTGACTGAATACAAAGGAAGATTTAGTATCGATAAGGATGACATCCCCTTGGGTTATATTTTTTTCTTTATCTCTTTCCTCTTTTCTTAAATCATAAACCGATTTCCAACTTCCCACGTCGCTCCATCCAAAATCTCCCGGGAGGGCGAGCACGGGGCGTTTCGTTTTTTCCATCACGCCGTAGTCAATGGAAAGGGAAGGCAGGCGTTGATAAACTGACAATAAAACTTCGTGGTACCTGCTTGTACCCATGGCCTTCTCAATTGTTTTAAGTCCTGCATATACAGAAGGAAGATGCAGTTTTATTTCTTCGAGAATTGTTTTTGGTGTAAAAATAAAGATACCGCCGTTCCAGAAAAATTTTCCGGAATGCAAATATTTTAAAGCGGTGTTTTGATCGGGCTTCTCGACAAATCGCTTGATAGCATAGACAGTAACTCCTTCAATTTTCTTTTTTACTTCACCGCGCTCCAGGTACCCATAGCCAGTCTCCGGCCGAGTTGGTACGATACCAAGAGTAATAATGTCGCCCTTCTGGGCTAACTTACAGCCAATCGAAAGAATTTTTCGGAAGGTTTCTTCTTCAGCAATAAAGTGATCCGCGGGCAGGACTACCATCGGTTTGTCAAGGATGCCTTGTTTTTTTAAATAAAATGCCGCAAGCCCGATGCAGGGAGCAGTGCTCCGGCCAAGTGGCTCTTCCAGGATGATGTAGCGATTTTCTCCCAGAAGGGTATGCAGGAGTTGATGGTGCTCTTTATTGCTGACAATAATGGTATGCTCTTCTGCTGCGAGCGGTTTTACCCTTTTGAGGGTTTCTTCCACCATGGTGCTGGAACCGATGATGTTTAAAAACTGCTTCGGGTAATGAACACGGCTTGCCGGCCAAAACCTGGTTCCTGACCCTCCTGCCATTATTACCGGATATAATTCCATGGTATCCTCGATTTTTTATGTTCAATTTGATTTACTTAATACCACATAATCATCCTTGCTGTCCAATAAATCCCTGCTGAATGAGTTTCTCGACCAGAGATGAAGCAAGGATTTTGTGGAGAAAAAATATCCAAGGTATCAATCGTGAAAAAGTTCATCAGGACGCTGATACTGGGGAAGGATATCTAAAAACGACTTTTCTGTGATGAGAAAAAATTAAAATTCCGGGTGCTCTGATGCTCTCATGAGAAATGATGTTTATTGTGAAAAGCTAAATTTTATGAGGAGGGAAAAGATTAATTTGCTTTTTGAAAGAGAAAACAAGGGGAGAGCTCCCAATCCCCCCCTTGTTTTGTCAGGTTATTCAATTTTTATGGGAATTGCCTTCGGCTTTGTTTCTTCAGCCTTGGGCAAGGTGATTTCTAGGACGCCGTCTTTATAATTTGCTTTTACTTTTTCAACCTGGACTGTTTCGGGTAAGGTNAAAGAACGGCTGAATTTTCCATAGAACCGCTCAATCCTATGATAGTTCTCCTTTTTTGTTTCCTGCTCGTGTTTCCTTTCTCCCGAGAGCGTCAGCACATTGTCTTTAATCTCGATAGACACCTCGTCCTTTTTAATTCCCGGGAGTTCAGCCTTCACAATAATACTATCCTTTTCTTCATAGATATCTACGACAGGAGACCAGGTCCGTTCTAAGGTTTCTCTTTTCCCTACAGGATACCGTCCGAAAGTTTCTTCAAAGAGACGGTTAAGGCGATCCTGAACGCCACCCCATTCTTCAAGGGGATCCCACTCTCTTAAACTTCTCCAAGGAATCAGTGCCATAACTATTCACCTCCTTTTTGGTTTATAATTTTTTATTTTTAATAAAAAATAAAACCGATTTTATTTTTGTCAAGACCCCACCTAATTGTAGTCAGTGATTTTTCTTGACAATAAGCCTTTCTGTGTTAACCTTCTAAATCTATTTTCTTTTTAAAATGTTAATAATAAAGAGTTATTAATTGATAAACGTTTGAGCGATGGACTACAAAGCCACTATTCAACTTCCAAAAACAGCATTTCCTCAAAAAGCGAATCTTTCCCAAAAAGAGCCGGAAATTTTAGCAAAATGGGAAAAAATGGGGATTTATAAACTGATTGAACAAACACGGGGTGAGCAGGGTAAATATATTCTCCATGATGGTCCGCCCTACGCGAACGGGCATATCCATATGGGGCATGCCTTAAATAAAATTATAAAAGATATCATTGTAAAAGCTAAGTTCATGGCTGGTTACGAGGTCAATTACATTCCAGGTTGGGATTGTCATGGATTACCGATTGAACATGAAGTGGATAAAACCCTGGGCGCGAAAAAGAAAGGGCTTTCTCCTTTAGAAATTCGCAAACGTTGTCGGGAATATGCGGGAAAATTTGTTCAGATTCAGCGCGAGGAGTTCAAGCGCTTAGGTGTTTTTGGGGATTGGGAAAATCCCTATTTAACCATGTCGTTTGACTACCAGGCAACCATTGTGCGCGAGTTTGGAAAATTTGTTGAAAAGGACAGCATCTACCGTCGGAAAAAGCCGATCCAATGGTGCTTTACCTGTAAAACCGCTCTTGCTGAAGCTGAGGTAGAATATAAAGACCACACGTCCCCCTCTATTTACGTAAAGTTTTCTCTGATTTCAGATATCAGTGAAGTTTTGCCCGTATTAAAAAAAGAAAAAAATATTTCCGTTATTATTTGGACCACGACTCCCTGGACCATACCGGGAAACCTGGCCATTTGTTTACATCCTGACCTTGCCTATGTGGCAGTGAAGACAAAGGATGAGGTTTTTATTATGGCGGAGGGGTTATTGAAACGCACTATGGAAACATTAGGCGTTAACGCTTATGAGGTCCTTACTACCTTTTCTGGAACCACGCTCGAAAACCTGAGGTGCCGCCATCCTTTTATTGAGCGGGATTCGGTTTTGATCTTGGGTCAGCACGTTACTTTGGACGCCGGCACTGGCTGTGTCCATACTGCTCCAGGACATGGACAAGAAGACTATGATGTCGGTCTAACGTATGGTTTAGATATTTACTCGCCGGTTGATAACGAAGGGAAGTTTACCGAGGACGTGGAGTTTTTTAACGGCCAGAATGTTTTTAGAGCTAATAAGGCAGTGGTTCAAAAACTGAAGGAAACCGATGCGCTCCTTAAGGAAGAAGAAATTGTTCATTCCTATCCTCATTGCTGGAGATGTAAAGAACCCATTATTTTTAGAGCCACGGAACAGTGGTTTGTTGCCATGGATAAAGACGGGTTCCGCGACAAGGCTCTGGGTGAAGTAAAAAGGGTAACGTGGATTCCTCACTGGGGAGAAGAGCGCATTTACGGCATGGTTGAAAACCGACCGGATTGGTGCATTTCCCGCCAAAGGTCTTGGGGGATTCCGATTGCTATTTTTTATTGTACTTCCTGCCGTCACCCTTTAGCTAAAAAAAATATTATTGATAAGGTTGCAGACCGTTTTGCTCAAGAAGGAGCGGATGCTTGGTTTTCTCGGAGCGTTGAAGAATTGATGCCTTCGGGGACAACGTGTCCACAATGCGGCCACAGCGCTTTTGAAAAAGAGATGGATATTTTGGATGTGTGGTTTGATTCTGGGGTTAGCTGGGCAGCGGTTATGGAAGGACGGGAGGGGATCGAGATCCCCGTTGACCTTTACTTAGAAGGAAGCGACCAGCATCGAGGATGGTTTCATAGCGCGCTTTTAACGGGAGTAATGACCCGCTCTAAGGCACCTTACAAGACGGTGCTTACTCATGGATTTGTGGTTGACGGGGAAGGGAAAAAGATGTCCAAAACCCTGGGTAATGTTATCCACCCCAATGATGTGATTAATAAATTTGGAGCGGAAGTTCTTCGCCTCTGGGTAGCAGCGGAAGATTATCGTGAGGATATACGAATCTCTTCCGAAATAACTCAACGCTTATCTGAAGCATACCGGAGGTTTCGCAACACCTGCAGATTTTTATTGGGAAACCTGGACGGCTTTAATCCGGATAGGGACAGAGTTGCCTATGAAGAGCTGGAGGAGATTGACCGGTGGGCGCTTCATAAATTACAGCACATCTTGAGTAGAGTCATTGATGCCTATGAATCCTTTGAATTTCATAAGGTCTACTACACGATCCACAATTTTTGTGTCGTAGATTTGAGCGCGTTTTATTTAGATGTGCTTAAGGATCGTCTCTACTGTGAAAAACCCGATTCCCGGTTGCGGCGTTCAGCGCAAACCGTTTTGTATGAAATCCTTCTTGCGCTTACCAAGCTTTTTGCTCCGGTGCTCCCTTTTACCACTGAGGAGATTTGGGGTTTCCTTCCTTCGATAAAAGGGGGAAACGAAAAAAGCGTGCACCTTTCTCGGTTTCCTTCGCTTAACCCTAAGTATATTGATGTAGAATTGGCTGACCGGTGGGAAAAACTTTTAACTGTTAGGGGAGAGGTAAACCAGATATTAGAAGACGCACGGCGAAAACGAGAGATCGGTAGTTCGCTTGAAGCAGAAGTTGTTATCTCTGGTCGGGGTAAGCAGTTTGAGCTTCTTCATGATTATGAGATTTTTCTTCCCACCCTTTTCATTGTCTCTCACGTTACCTTGGAAGAAACGGACGTGGTTCAGGAGGATAAGGAGCTTGAAGTAAAAGTAAGAAATGCCTCGGGTGAAAAATGTGAACGGTGCTGGAATTATCATCATTCGGTGGGGAAAAATCCTCATCACCCCACGATCTGTGAACGCTGTTTAAAAGTTTTGGTTGGTTAAAAGCTTTTTGGCAAAAACCACGTGGTGCGGAAAAGAATGTGAAAGCCAAAGTAATTTTTTTACTTGCTGTTTCTCTTACCGTTATATTTTTAGATCAGATATCCAAGTCTTGGATAGAACATAATGTCTCCCTTTATCAGTCCATCCAGGTAATTCCAAACTTCTTTCATATCACCCATATTAAAAACACGGGTGGGGCTTTTGGGATTCTTTCTGAGTTTAAGGGTCTTTATTTTAAAACATTTTTTATCCTCTTTACGTTTCTTACTATCGGAGTTGTGGGTTTTTTTTACTGTAAACTTAAGCCCAATCAAAATGCCCCAGCTTTGGGCATAGCACTCATCATCGGAGGAGCCATCGGGAATCTCATCGATCGGATCCGTTTAGGGGGGGTCATTGATTTTATTGATGTCCATTATTATTCTCTCCATTGGCCTGCATTCAATGTTGCTGATTCCGCAATTACCATTGGTTCAGTGCTTTTAGGTGTTTTAATTTTTTTTAAAAAATGGTGAGAAAAGTATGCACCCGATTTTATGTCAGGTTGGTCCTTTAACGATTTATACCTACGGCCTTTTTGTTGCCCTGGGATTACTCGTGGGTTTAAGCCTTGCTTTAAAGGAAGCTAACAGAAAGGGATTTGATCCCCAAGCTATTCTTGATCTGGTTTTTTATGCGGTTCTGGCAGGGATTATCGGAGCGCGGACTTTTTACGTTGCCCAAAATTTTTCTTTTTACAAAGAGAACCTTTTGAGTATTGTGAAAATCTGGGAAGGAGGACTTGTTTTTCAGGGTGGTTTAATCTTTGCTATTCCCCTTGCCTGGGTTTTAGTTAAAAAAAAGAAGCTTTCTTTCTGGCAGACATTCGACGTGCTTGCTCCCTACATGGCGCTCGGTCAAGCTTTCGGGAGGATCGGGTGTTTTTTCGCGGGCTGTTGTTATGGAAAGCCCACAAATCTTCCCTGGGCAGTTACCTTTACTGATCCAAAAACTCTTGCTCTTGCCGGCATCCCCCTCCATCCTACCCAACTTTACTCATCCCTGGGATTATTTCTTATTTTTTTTATTCTCATTTTGTGGCGGAAACACACAAAATTTTCCGGGCAGCTCGCCTGTTTTTATTTAATCCTCGACTCTTCCTTTCGATTTTTTGTTGAATTTTTTCGGGACGACCCACGAGGACAATTCTGGGGTCAGTTTTCCCCCGCGCAGGTAATCTGTCTCATAACTTTTTTTACTGCCTTTTCTTTTTATTTTTACCTAAAACGCGCTCATCAGCAAACGAGGGGATAATGGCCCTTCACCTCATTATTGATGGCTACAACCTTATCCGCCAGTCTCCGGAATTACTGCACCATGAAAAAAAAGACTTGGAAAAAGGACGGGCAATGCTTTTGCGCAGCCTTATAGCGTATCAGGGAATTAAGCATCATGCGATTACGGTAGTGTTTGATGGTTGGGCTGAAGGCGATATTTTTGAGCGTCGTGGTAAGGAAGGGGGCATTGAAATCATTTTTTCCCGACGCGGAGAGAAGGCAGATGAAGTAATTAAACGGCTCGCGGCTCAGAAAAAAGGCGAAATAACAGTGGTTACCTCTGATCGTGACTTAGGCTATTCCTGTGCGTTGGAAGGGTGTACGGTAGTTTTCTCCCCGGAATTTCTTGCTAAGATGGAATTAGTTCACTATTCACATCAAAAAGGTGAAGTGAATGAAAAAGATGATAACAAGCCGTATGTAAGGAGCACAAAAAAGAAAGGCCCTTCAAAACGGGTCCCAAAATCCATTCGCCATCACCAATCACTTCTTAAGAAACTTTAGCCTTTTTACCGCCGATTTTGTGTTCTTTGCCTTTAATAATTCTTTTGATATTTTCTTGGTGCCGAAAAATAATCATAATGGCTACAAGAGCAGCAGTTGCGCTATAAAGCCGGGGATACGGATGCGGGGAGAAAATCATGAGCAGCGGCAACGCAAGGGCTGCAGATATGGAGCTGAGGGAAACATAACGACATAATGCAAGAACAATACAAAAAATTCCGAGGCACAAAATAAGTGTCTTAGGAGCCAAAAACAAAAAGACCCCAAGCCCGGTTGCAACTCCTTTTCCGCCAGAAAATTTAAGGTAAACGGGGTAAAGATGCCCAAAAAAAGTTGCCAAAGCAGAAAAAGAAGCCCAGGTTTCTGATCCGGTTATTGTGCATACCAGGTAAACCGGCAAAAAGCCTTTCAAAGTGTCTCCCAAAAGCGTTAAGACCCCCAGCGTTTTTCCTGCGCTCCGGTAAACATTAGTTGCGCCGATGTTATGGCTTCCATACTCCCGAATGTCGATTTTGGCAAAAGCCCGGCCTAAAAGTAAACCCGTAGGTATTGAACCGATAAGATAGGATACAAGAACAAGTCCTATGTTTAAGACCACATGTCCTCCGTACAATTTACGTTAATCGAAAAAAAATCACTTCCTCCTTATTAGTAGAATTATTTTTTTCTGTCAAGTGAGAATTGAAGTAATAAGTATTTCGTAGAGGCGAATTAATTTTTTTGCCATGTTCAATAAAAGGAGTTTTAAACTTTATTTGGGATTAGGTTTCATTGCTATAAAACTGAGAGTTGCCTATGTTTTGTTGATGCTGACCAGAATGCTTCTTTAAGTATTACTGAGATCAGAAAAAACCCATCAAGTAACCGGGTGGGCAAGCTTGAGGCAATGGTATCTCGTGTAAGGGGCATGTGCACGAGCACGGCCCCTCTCTACCTACCCACAAAAGCCCAAGATTCTCAAGGGACAACCTTTGCAGTAAAGTAGTTTTTGCATCCGACCGAGCATAAACCAAAGGCTTACACGTTGTATCAGTTACGTATAAGCCTTTTTTATCTGCGTTAAACAACAGCGTTGAAGGATTTTCAGTAGTTGTTTATTATTTCCGGTTTTTAAAAACAGCGAATCCTTAATTCTTAAATAGGGTTCACATACCACCTATAGGTTGTGGCGATACCCTGTTCTAAGCTGATTTTTGCCTTCCAACCAAGCTGGTTAAGTCGCGAGACATCAAGAAGTTTCTGTGGTGTCCCATCGGGTTTGGACGTGTCCCATACGACTTCTTCTTGAAATCCTACGATCTTTGCAGTCGTCTCAGCGAGTTCGCGAATAGTAAAATCTTTACCAACACCAATATTGATAATCTCGCTTTCATCATAATTGTTCATGAGGTATAGACCAGCATCAGCAAGATCATCCACATGGAGGAACTCTCTTCGCGGGGTTCCCGAACCCCAGAGCACGACTGTTGGTTTTGCCTTAGTTCCTTTCATGAAGGTTTTTCCCGTTAACCCGAGAGAAGTTTTAATGTCCAAGGGGATAGGGCCGAAAAAGGATTCGTCTTGTTGTAGAGCCTCGAAGCAGTTTGTGGCCGCTAATTTTGCGAGATGAAATTTTCGTATGAGGGCGGGTAAGACATGAGAGGTTTCCAGATCAAAGTTATCCTGTGGACCGTAAAGGTTCGTCGGCATCACACTGATAAAATTGGTACCATATTGGCGATTGTATGATTGGCACATTTTAATTCCAGCGATTTTGGCAATCGCGTACGGTTCGTTGGTAGGCTCAAGAAATCCAGAGAGAAGGTATTCTTCTTTCATTGGTTGGGGGCAGTGCTTAGGATAAATACAGGAGCTTCCAAGAAAAAGGAGTTTTTTGACTCCATAGAGGTATGAAGAATGAATGACATGAGATTGAATCGCTAAGTTTTTATGGATAAATTCAGCGGGAAAGGTGCTATTGGCCAAAACCCCTCCAACTTTAGCGGCAGCAAGAAAAACATACTCCGGAATTTCTGCCTTAAAAAAAGCTTCAACATCTCCTTGGTTTTCCAGGTTTAATGCTTCATGAGTGCGGGTGATGAGATTGGTATATCCTTCAGCCTGAAGTTTTCGGAGAATAGCTGAACCAGCAAGCCCCTTGTGACCGGCAATGTAGATGCGGGATGTTTTTTCCATAGAGCCTCAGAAAAAATAATTGCTTAGAGGAGTAATTGATCGTTACGTACTATTTTCTCTTTTAATGATAGTGTGGATAACATCTTGGCACCGTTGAAGGTTAATGAGCGCCTGAATATCTTCGCGCACCATAATCTTCACTAACTCTTTAAATGTTGTTTTAGGTTCCCAGCCAAGAAGCTTTCTGGCCTTTGTGGCATCACCCTGCAAGTTATCCACTTCAGTAGGGCGAAAGTACCGGGGATCTATGCGAACAATGGTTGAGCCTTCAGCAGGTAAAACAACGCCAGAAGGTGATGGTGAAAATGGTCCTTTAAAACCAGCAATAATNCCTACTTCTGCAACTCCGTGTCCGCGCCAGGCGATTTCTATTCCAGCCTCTTGGAAAGCTTGTTCGCAAAATTCACGCACTGAATGATTCTCACCGGTAGCGATCACAAAATCTTCTGGTTTCTCCAGCTGTAATATTTTCCACATGGCCTCGACATAATCAGGGGCGTATCCCCAGTCTCTTCGAGCTTCTAAATTGCCCAGGTAAAGACTTTCATTAAACCCATACCGGATGCGGGCAACTGCGCGGGTAATTTTTCGGGTTACGAATGTTTCTCCCCGACGGGGGGATTCGTGGTTAAAAAGAATCCCATTGGTAGCAAAAAGCCCATATCCTTCGCGGTAATTTTTTACCATGTGAAAAGCGTACACTTTTGCCGCGGCATAGGGGCTTCGGGGTGTAAAGGGAGTTTCCTCATTCTGCGGGGACGGGGAATTGCCGTACATTTCCGAAGACGAAGCCTGGTAAAAACGTAACTTTAAGCCACTGCGGCGCAGTGCCTCCAAAATACGGGTGGTGCCTAATCCCACCACATCACCGGTGTATTCAGGGATATCAAAACTCACCCGCACATGACTCTGGGCCGCCAGGTGATAGACCTCATCGGGCTGGATATTATAGATGAGGTTGGTGAGCTGGCCAGCGTCCGATAAATCTCCGTAATGAAGAAAAATACACGCCTGAGGGTTATGAGGGTCTTGGTAAATGTGTTCAATGCGTTCGGTATTAAACGTGCTGGCCCGCCGGATGAGACCATGAACTTCATAATCTCTTTTAAGAAGCAGTTCAGCGAGATACGAGCCATCTTGGCCGGTTATACCGGTAATAAGCGCACGTTTCATCGGTCACCTCTCAATTGCGCAATATTGTTGGTAATACAACTTAATTCCTGTTTGAGCAATCATGTCGTTAAAACCTTCTCCGTACCAGCATATTGTGCTAAGAATTATTTCCAAGCGTGTTGAGTGTTTAAATACCTTTAAAAGAGGTTTCTGTCAATCTTGGGATATTTGCAGGGCGAGTAATAATATTAGGGTTGATGCTCCTTGCGAAGTAGGTCATTGATGGTTTTAACCGGATTAAAAGTGATCAGCGGAACTTCAACAAAAATACTAATCCAGTCAGCCATGCCCCCGTTCCAAAGGCCGGGAAGTTCCAATGCTTTTAAGGCTCGGCCGTCTTTTGATTTTTGAGAAATAAAAACTGCATCCTGGTCTACGTAGCGCTTAAGGTCAAAGGGACTTCCTTTATAATCCCGGACTCCGCAGACAAAATCAACCGGGCTGAAATGCGTTGCCGCACCCCATATTTTTTGCTGTTCAGCTGATTTCATATTAACCTGGGCGTTTTCCACCGTTTGGAGAGATAAAGAACCATTTTCCCCTTGCACCCAGAACGGCCCCCCTCCGGGTTCGCCTTGATTTTTCACCATGCCGCCGATCCGGATAGGACGATTAAGCTTTTTTAAAAGAAACTCCCGTAGTTCGTTTTTTGACCCAAGCTTTTTCTCTGGGGGGGGGATAAAAAGCTGTTTTCCGGCAAACTCCAAGACTTCTTCAACTACTTTGTTTTCTTTCTGACGTTCAAGCTTCTTTAAATACGTAAAAATTTTTTCCTGAATTTGTATGAGGAGTCCCCCTAAAATTTTTTTCCAGAGAAAGGTTTCGCCTTTGAGATGATCGGGAACAATGTTGTCGATATTTTTTATGTAAATTATATCTCCCTGGATATCATTTAAATTTTCAATCAGCGCGCCATGTCCTCCGGGCCGAAAAACGAGTTTTCCATCCTTTTCCCGCAAAGGTTCATTGTTCATATCTACAGCGATCGTATTGGTTGAAGGTTTTTGGATTGAAAAATCTACGTGAAAGCGGACGCGGCATTTTGTCTCATAATACGTTCTCACTGTTTCGGAATGGTCCATAAATCGCTCTTGATGTTCTGGCGAAACCGTAAAATGGATCCGGCAAATTTCTGCTTGGTCTTGCACATACGCTATTGCCTCTATCAAGTGTTCCTCTAAAGCCGTCCGGCAACCATCAGGATAAGCGTGAAACTTGAGCAGCCCTTTCGGAAGATTAGCATAGTTAAGACCGCGATCAGTCACTAAAGCCTCGATGAGGTGCCTGTACTCACATTGGGCCAATAAATCATCCACCATTAATCCCGTTCGGGCCAGCACGCTTTTTAGGTCATCATAAAAAGCAAACCGCTTGATGCCATCCACGAAAGAAAGCACCTCTTGAGCCTCTTGATCGCCAGCACCAGCCCCCTGGACAATTTCCTTACGGCGCAAGCACGCATCACTTTTTAAGCACTTCATCAGCACATCAAACATACGGCTTGCCGCTCCTGAAGCAGGCACAAATTTGAGAAGTCTTCCTTGGTAGGCACCCTCCTGGTGTTTCCTGAGCAATTGCGGGATTTCTTTTTCCGAAATGCTGATTACCCCGTCACCGAGAGTGCAGGGGCGGATGAGTTTTTGAAAAAAGCTTCCCCGTTTTAAAAACGCAATCTGGGCTCGAACCTTTTCCTCTGTGATTCCCAGAGCCTTCATTTGCCCAAGATCTTTTTCATTAAATGTCAATGGATTCATTTTGTTCTTACGGTTAAAAGAAAATGAAAAGTGTCTCATGATTGCAATGAACTAATTTATCAAAGCAAATTTTTTTGATTTTAGCAAAATGGCAAAATATGGCAAGGAAAACTTCCCGGCACAATCAGAAGCTTTTGACAGCCCCAAGAAGTTACGGTAAAATCTTTTCGGATGATGAAAAGATAGCAATAGAAATGAAGAAGCGAAGTTTATGTTTAACCGGGGGCGGGGGGCAACTTTGCCACTTCATAAGTTAAATTCTTATCCCAGGGGCATTCATGGATATTAGCAGAGTCATTGAGGCGATGAAAAAAGAGCCCGGGTTTTCAAAAAACGTAGGTATGGTTTTGGTCCACAATGGCGTGGTCCGCGGCTGGTCACGTCAAGACCATAGGACCGTTACTTACATTGATGTCGCGGTGGATGCGCATAGAGTTGAGACTTTACGCAAGGAGTATTCACAAAAGCCCGGGATTTATAAAATTCTTATTGAGTGCCGATCGGGAAGGCTGAATCCAGGAGATGACCTGCTTTTTATTGTGGTGGCTGGAGATATTCGGGAAAATGTCAAACCCGTGCTTTCCGAACTCCTTGACCGCATTAAGGCGGAAGCAGTGACCAAATCTGAAATTACCCCGACCTAATCTGGTTAAAGCTTTTATTCCCAACTTCTTTAGTTTTCTCCATAACGTGGTTGCGTGGATACCCGGTTTTTCGGCGGCATTTTCTGAGGAAGACGATAGGATAGTGTGGCAAAAAAACAAAAACAACAGTACAAAGGAGTTCTCCATGGCGAAACTAACTCAGCGAATAAAAGAAATATTTGAAAAGCAAGAGACGGTTGTGTTGGCAACAGCGAGCAAAGAAGGCATACCTAACGTTGTTCCCGTGAACGCAAAAAAAATACTCGATGATGAAACCATTCTTATTTCTGATCAGTTTTTCAACAAAACGCTTGGCAACATGAAAGACAATCCCCAAGTAGCAATCACCATCTGGGATAAACTTGAAGGCTATCAAATTAAAGGAACCGCTACCATAGAAGCTTCAGGAAAGCGGTTTGAAGAAACGGCAAAATGGATTGACGACATTGGAAAAAAATTGAATCTTCCCTTGAAATCTAAAGGCGCTGTGATCATCACTATTACGGATATCTATAATGTTTCTCCCGGTCCCAATGCTGGAGCCAGGGTTGCCTGATTCTTTTTGATCAGAGAGATGAAAGCTCAAAAATGAAAATATCAGTTGCGAGCGGGAAAAGGGTACCGGAAGCCTTCAGGATCAATCAGAAGATGATCCTTGAGCATCTGGAAAGAATGCGCCAAAAGAAAGCGAGCATTGCGCCCAGTACAAAAAACAGGTACAAATTGCCAAAGAGCAACGGATCGTAATAAACCGATCCCAAATGAGCCAATTATATGGTGTCTCTAAATAATACCTTTTTCCCCTTGATTTGTCTGAAACAGTACACTACCATAAAGATTACCAGTGCGTTTAAAATAAAGATCTTCTTTGAAACGGTAGCTAATTTTAAAAGAGTTTCAAAAAAATAGGAAAAATAAAACCAACAAGGAGGTCATCATGAGATTAGCAGTTATTCTTCCGGGCGAACTTCCTGAAGAAGCAAAGGGGGCTTTACGGGCAGAATACAAACGGATTGTTGCTCCAGGGACCGATATCGCTATCTTCGAGGTAAAGAACAGTACAATCAGAGCAGCCGGCGATATTGACCTTTTGATCCCAGCAGCAACCGACATCGCAAAGCAAGCGGAAAAAGAAG
>JGI20214J51650_10001194_pt1 | contig 16503 bp, 10 predicted proteins | sample WetSurMetagenome_FD_51650 | JGI IMG/M metagenome (IMG submission 51650) | reverse complement strand
TGGATGTAGTTCTTCGGTACGCCGCCCCCGATGTAGATCACACCGGTCTTGTCAGAATTGATCTTGAGCTGGGTCAGCTCCCAATTGTCCCGGATGGGGTCGATGCGCATGAACGGCGTGTTGGCCTTGCGGGCCTTGTAGTACAGGCCAGTGAGGCCTATGCCGATGGAGCTGTCGTTGAGNGCNGGCAGGAACATGGGAACGCCGTACTTGCGGCAGTTGTAGAGGACGGACCCCTCGTCNCCGTTGGTGTGGTCCCCGAGGATCTCCATGAACTCACGGCTGGAATATCCTTTCGGCTCCAGCTCACTGGCTATATCNCTGATCTTCTCATCGGTCTCCCGGAACTTGTTCTCGTCGACTATCGTATCATAGATACGGTCCAGGAAGAAATCGCGCAATTTGAGATCGTCGATGCGGGGGCTGCATTTGTAATGGCTGTAACCCTGTGCCTGGTAGAAGTCCTGGTAGGGGATGGCGCCTATGGTGACGATGGCGTCCACGAGGCCGAACTTGACCATGTCGGCGATGACCTTCCTCAGACCCGCCGCGATCAAAGGCCCGGCCAACCCCAGAATGATGGTGGGCCTTGCCTCGTCCTTCAGAGCGTTCTCGAAGGCCATGGCGCATGTTGCCAGGGCACGGCTCTGTACTGAGCTGTCCTTGTAGGCGTCCATCAGGTCCTTGACGGTGGAGATGTGATCAAAATCGATGGCTTTGACCTTCTCTTGCAAGAAATCGCTCTTCTTGACCAATGCTATAACCCAAGTAGGATTACAATAACCTAGTATTTCAAATTTTAACTTGGCCCCGACACCAGACCAGGTCAATGTTTGGCTGGCATCTTGCGAGGCCGACTGCAGATGGCATACTCGTCCCCATCGAAGAACACGTCTAGTTCCGGATGCTCGCCCTGCATCTCCTCGATCTTTTTGAGGACCTCCCGGAGCGTGAAGTCGGCGTTCCGGTCGAGCTTTATATGAATGGTCTTCTCCATCCGCGATTCCTGGCCTGGGCCAAACCTTTCTAAAGCAATTGGGCTGATATATAAGTTTTGTTTGTAGGAAAAAAATAAAATTACTGCCAGACCCTCCAAGGTTTACTTCCAGATAACGACATGACCTTGAAAATAATCACGTTCCCCGATGTCCTTTGGTGTCGTTATCAGACCGGGCAAGCGTCACAATACATTTTTATTCAGGACCGATGATGGAGTAGCGGACTTTCACACCAAGAGCCAGTGCGTTAGTTGTAAAAAGGGTGCAGCNCCTTGAAGAGACGGGCAAAGGTGGAGTATTCGGGCGGTTCGAGCCAGGCCGAGGGCGGAGCTATAAGCGCTGCCAAGGACGAAGAGGTCATCGATAGTCTGAAACGCTGGCTGGAACGCAAGGACGCGAACTTCTTGGATTGGATCGAGGAGACCGAAAGCGACGGCGAGGTCTGCCACGATACCAAGGAGGTCGAGGCGCTCCAGGAGGCCGTGGCCGAATATGAGATGGAGATCGCGCAACTGAAGCGCAGCCTCAAGTTCGACCAGCCCGCCGAAGGCGCGGAGCTGGGGGCGGCATTGAGCGAGAAGGTCTCCACGCTGATCGAAGAGAGGGACGCGCTCCGCGTGGAAAAGGAGAGACTGGTCAAGCTGAATGAGGAACAGAAGGCCAATTTCGTAAGGTCCATGGAGGTGGTCTCCGAGGACAAGAGCTCCCTTTTGATCAAGGAGATGGAGCTCCACGAGCTCGAGTCTAGGTTGGAATCGCAACAGCTGGAGATGGAATCCAAGGCCGCTGGGGCCAAGGTGAAGACCGCCAAGGAGCTCGAGAAGGATATATCCGAGCGCTATAGCATCGAGATCCGGGACAAGGAGGACAGGTGGCGGCTGCGTGAGTCCGAGCTCAAGGCGCAGATCGACCAGTTGGAGAGAGAGCTCACCAGGGTAACGGTCGACCTCAAGATCAAGCAGGAGCAGACCAAGCTGGGGAACATGAGCTCCCCCGAGGCGAAGGCGGAGATAGAGCGCAAGCTCGGGGAGATGCAGTCCAAAGAGAAGGATAGCTTACTGATCAAGGTCCAGCTGGACAACCTCAAGTCCGAGCTTAGCGTCCGCGAGGACGAGGTGAACCGCCTCCGCGAGGCCATCAACAAGAAGGAGGAGGAGATGGCCCGCCGTGAGGAGGACCTCCAGTACAAGGAGAAGCTCCTGACGGCCGAGCGTTTGAAGCTCGAGGAGTCCAAGCAGGAGCTCATAGGAGTGGAGCAGTCGGAGCTCAAGAAGCGCTTGGAAGAGCTGTCCCATGAGATCAAGGCCAAGGAGGCCGAGGTCAAGAACAAGGAGAAGTGGCTCACCGCCAAGTCCGAAGAGCTCCGCATGAGGGAGTCGGGGATCATCGACGAGGAGCTCAAGGTGCGCCAGAAGGAGACCCTCTTGGAGCTGCAGGCATTGAAGGTNAAGTCCGGCAACCCACGTTTGGACGACCTTCTCTACGGCGGTATCCCGGTCGGGTCCAACATCATGGTCCACGGCCCCCCGTTCATCGGCAAGGAAGTGCTGGTGGACGTGTTCATCGCCGATGGCCTCAAGAAAGGGGTCCCGGCNCTATGGGTCATCACGGACAAGACGGCCAAGGACATCAGGGAGGAGATGAAGTTCGTCATCTCGGGCTATGAGGAGTTCGAGAAGAAGGGGCTGGTGAAGTACATCGACACTTACTCCCGAAGCATGGGGGACGAATCCAACGACCCCTATTCCATTTACATAGACGACCCTACGGACCACGAGACGCTGGCAGAGGTCATCGAGGCGTCTGCCAAAGAGTTCAAGGAGAAGGCCCCGTACTATCGCATGGCGCTTCGCTCGATCTCTACCCTGATAGCCTACTCCGATCCCAACTCTGCCTTCCGGTTCCTGAGCCCGATGTGCGGCAGGAGGAAGAAGGATGGTGCCGTGGCATTGTACGTCATAGAGAAGGGCGTGCATGGAGACCAGGAGATCCAGATGATCGGGTCTATAATGGACGGTATGTTCGACTTCAAGTTGGACCAGATGAAGACGTTCTTCTCGGTGCAGGGAATCGCGGACGTCCAGTCCCGTTCCTACATAAGGTACACATTCACGAAGCACAGCCTCAACATCGGTTCGTTCGCTCTGGACCACATCCGGTGAAGGGACGGGACCGGACCACGGTCGTCCCCTATTAGTACATGGCTAAGCAGATTGGCTAAGTATTGTTGGGAATTCTAGGGGTTTCCCCTAGCCAAGGAATTTCACCTGCCTATCGAATGGACTAGGCNACTTCCATCCCTTCGCTATGCTTATGGTCTGGCTTCTTCTGCACATTTACCCTTGGCAACGGGAAGGGGGGTGGTAACTTGATGTCCCTGGATATCAGAAGGGCGGTGGGCAGGCAATTGGACACGATGGTGTTATGGACTACGTTCGCGTCGTCCGGGCTCATGTTTCCATCCTTCGACCAGTCAGCGATCAGTTGGTCAACCTCACCACTTACCACCATCTGACCCTCGATCTTGATGAAACCCATACCAACGTAGTTAGCTGTGAAACGGAAATCGATGGATGCCAGATCGGGTTGCGTCTTTACGATCTGTATTATACTGCTGTTCTGGTCGATGCGGATGTTGGCCACTCTCTCCCCGTGTTTGCCAAACCGCTTGGCCTCGATGCCGCTGGTCTCGAAAGACTTAACTTGCATGACTCCCACCTAGACCTGAACCGTCTTGGAGTATTTTCATTTTATGGGTGGAGGTCATTAAGCTGGAATGTAAAATGGTGCCGCAGGCCGGACTTGAACCGGCGACTTCAAGATCTTCAGTCTTGCACTCTCCCAGCTGAGTTACTGCGGCTCAGGCAAGGGAAAGCGGCCGTTCTTAATAAAGATTACCTCCANTAGGTAATAAAAGAGCATTTTTATTAAAATAGATANAACAAAAGTTTNGGAGTATATTTACAAAAACGATAATTCGCCTTGTCCAGTAAGTTATTTTTTGATTATTATAGAGATTTTCAATAAAGATTTTTCATCAACATATGTTTATATATTGACACTCATTTATTTTCTAAGTTATCTGGAGAAACCAGCATGTGCCCTATCTCTCGCATCAAAAAAGGGGTCAGTCTACCCAATCGTCGCCGTTTCATGAGGAAGGACCGGTTCAAGAAGGACCAGGTGGGTGTCGCCGCAGTGATCGGGACGATCATGGCCTTGCTCGTCTTCCTCACGTTCCTAACGGTCCTCGTGACCACCTGGATACCGGTCACGATGAAGGACAACGAAAGGAATCACATGAACGAGGTCATAAGCCAGTTCAGCGACATTAAGAGCGGGGTCGACAACATGATGGTCTATACCAGCATTAGTAGCAAACCCTCCTTGCCGACCTACCAGTCCGTGACCTTGGGAGCTCCAGGAGTGCCAGCGTTTGCATCGCCTACGGCTGGGTTCCTTTCCGTATCTCCCAAGGGTTCCAGCAATTCCATGATGAAGACGACCTTCACGGAAAAGGATACTTCCAACCTTGTGACACAGGAAGGTGGCGGTTCGGTGCAGATGTACGCCCCCAATCGCTACTACGTGCAACAATGGGTGGCCTATGAGAACGGTGGCATCCTTCTGAAGCAGGATGATGGACAGGTGTTCCGTGCTGGACCTAGTATCACTTTTACGAATGACAGTGATGCGACGAACATTGACCTCACTCAGATCGACCTAATTGGTGCGAATAGCTCTGTGGGTGGAACCGGTATCGCGGGGCTAAACCTGGATGTCATCTATGTGGACAGTCAGTCATATACGATGAAGGAGAATAGTGTCTTCAACATCACCTATTACACCAATTATGGCGATGCATATTTTGAATATCTTAACACGACGATGCAATCCATCTTCCACACTGGGTCCGTTTTTACCCAGGTAAGCGATGATGGTTACAATTCAACAAGNACGGGGTCACATTATTGGCGCGTCCAGCTCATCAATCAAGGTCAAGGTGTTTACCGGGTGAGCTTGGAGATCAATCTGACTGCACGGGGCGGAACTCTGATCTTGAATCAGGCCTTCGTCAATGTTGAGCTGAGTACCTAAATGACGAGGTGAATGACGATGCAAAGCACAGAGGTCGAAAAAGGGAGCCAAGGCGGGAATGGAGCACCGGAAGAGGCCAAGAAGGAGAGAAAGCCTCTCTTTGGAAGATCAGGTCGGAGGGTCATGGTGGCAGCTGGGACATCTCCACAGCCGGAGCCTGTCCCTACGGCAGATGGCGTTCCAGTCATCCCAGCCCCAACACTAGCATCGAAGATCACCATAATACCCCCCATAACCAACCCCGCCATCGAGGTTTCGGAGTTCTACTCGGTCATGGAGGAATACAGTTACGTCCGGATCACCTACAACAATGATACCAGCGAGTATCTCTATGAGGTGATCGAACCGCAGCTGGACGCTAAGGAACAGGATCTATTGGACCTGATCAAGGACACGCTACAACGCACCCTTGGCTATGAGTGGGAGAGATTCACCACCATGGACAAGAGGGAGTATCTCAGGGCCGCCGTGGACAGCTTCATCGATTCCAGGGGCATCAAGACATCGGAGATGAGCACCAAGAGGTTGAAGTACTACATCATCCGCGACTTCGTCGAGCATGGTGTCATCGATGTCATGATGAAGGACGATGACATCGAGGATATCTCCTGCGATGGCACGGACATCCCCATCTTCGTCTGTCACCGCAAGTACGAGAGCATCAAGGCCAACCTGGTGTTCAGCAACGAGGATGACCTGAACTCGTTCGTGGTGGCTCTGGCACAGCGGGGAGGAAAGCAGATCTCAGTGTCAAGTCCGATCCTCGACGGTACCACTCAGGAAGGGCACCGTGTCAACGCCACCTATTCGAGGGAGATATCCACGAGAGGGTCGACCTTCACCATCAGACGCTTCAAGGAGCGCCCATTCACACCTGTCGACCTGATGAAGTACAAGACGGTCAGCCCGGAGATGATGGCCTACCTTTGGCTCGGAGTGGAGCATGGCGAGTCGATGATCCTGGTCGGCGGTACCGCCTCTGGAAAGACCTCGGCGCTGAACAGCTTAGCACTGTTCATCCCGCCTGGCGCCAAGATCGTCAGCATCGAGGACACGAGGGAGATCAACCTGCCCCACGAGAACTGGATCCCGGGGACGACCAGGACCGGCGTGGGAGAGAAGGGAGCGGACGGACGTGCCTCCGGTGAGATCGACATGTACGACCTGGTTCGCGCCTCACTGCGTCAGAGGCCCAACTATATCCTCGTCGGTGAGGTCCGTGGCAAGGAGACGTACATCATGTTCCAGGCCATGGCCACCGGTCATAGCACCTACAGCACCATGCACGCAGACTCGGTGAAGTCGATGGTCAATAGGTTGGAGAACCCGCCCATCAACTGCCCAAGGATATTGCTCACCGCCCTGCGCAACGTGCTCATCGTGTCCCAGGTGAGGGTCGGCAACGACTATGTGAGGCGCATGAAGCAGATCATCGAGATCGTCGGTTTCGAACCGGAGACGAACGAGCTCATCACGAACACCGTTTACGAATGGGACCAGGCCACGGACCGATTCATCTACAAGGGGCACAGCTTCCTCTTCGACAAGATCATGGAGATGAAGTCGCTCTCGCACGAAGAGATGATGGAGGAGTTCGAGAGGCGCATCGAGATCGTCAACTACATGTTGGCGAAGGACATGCATGATCACCGCAAGATCTGGGCGGTCACACAGGCCTATTATAAGGAGCCGCAGAAGACGTTGCAGAGGGTTCGAAGGGAGATGCAGGAGATGGACACGAAGAAGGAGGTGGGCAAGCATGTCGCCTGAGGTCTCGGACATCTTCTCCCGCATAGAGTCCTCCAAGAAGGCCTACCTTAAGACGAAGGAGACCAGCACGGAAGGACCATCGAAGAGCAACGGACCCCGCGTGGTCAAGATGCGCCAGGGGGCAATACCCGACTATGTCCGTCTGACGAAGTACCAGGAGTTCTGCTGGCGTACCATGGGCAAGGTGGTCAAGAAGTACTCCAAGCCCAACTCCAAGTTGGAGCTGTCATTGTTGCAGGCACATATCCGCCTGCGCGCGGAGGAGTATACCGCCTATGTGTGGATGACGTCACTGATAACGTTAATCGTCACGCTGACGGTCGGTCTGCTCTTCGGAGGGGTGCTCATCGCCCTCGCCGGGGTCGATGCCAGCATGGCAATGATCATCACCGTGATGATAATTTTGTTGCCGCCCGTGTTGGCCTTCGTGGTCCTGAACGGATCGCCAGGGTCGAAGGCCAAGTCGCGCAAGCGTGACATAGACAAGCGCATCGGGGCCACCATGAGCTTCATCTCGGCCATGGCCTCGGCTGACGTCAACATCGACACGATATTCAAGGAGCTGGCCCGCCAGCCCATCTATGGTGAGATCCAGAAAGAGGCGGAGTGGATCACCAGGGACACCGAGCTCCTGGGCATAGATATCCTTACCGCCATAAGCAAGGGCGCGCAACGCACGCCCTCCTCCAAGTTCCAGGAGTTCTTGCAGGGAGTGGTCACGACCGCCACCTCCGGGGGGCAGCTAAAACCCTATTTCCTGCAGAAGGCGGAACAGTTCGAGAAGGAGGCTAAGTTGGACATGAGGGCCCAACTGGAGACCCTCGGTCTGATGGCCGAGACGTTCGTCACCGTGGTGGTCGCGTTCCCGCTCTTCCTTGTGGTCATCATGGCCATCATGGCCATCGTGCCAGGGAGCTCGAGCGGTTCCTCCGACACCACCCTGCTGTTGCTCTGGCTGGTGGTGGGTTTAATGATCCCGCTCTCCCAGTTCGGGTTCATATTCTTCATTTGGAACACCACCAAGGAATCCACGATGTGAGGCGAGACCATGGCTGAAAAGAAGAAGGAAATATTGGACATCGGGCAGCTCAACATACGCAGGAAGGACTATTCCAAGACCTTGCTCATCATAGGCATAGTGGGATTGGTGCTGTGCCTCGCCATCGCTTTGATCGAAATGGCGGAAATCGTGGGAACTGGACTGGAATGGATATACTGGGTGATGCTGGGGCTGATGATATTCTCTGGGCCCTATGGGTTCTACATGAGCTTCCAATACAAGAAGACCCAGGAGATAGAGACCAGGCTTCCGGACTTCCTCAGGGACGTCGCCGAGGCGGGGCGCTTCGGTATGACCTTGGCGCAGGCCATACGTGTGTCGTCCAGAGGACGATATGGCCGTCTCACCCCTGAGATCCAGAGGATGGCAGCACAGATCGACTGGGGCGTGCCCGCCTCCGAGGCGCTAAGGCTCTTCGCCGAAAGGGTGAACACCCCGTTGGTGAAGCGCATGGTCTCCATCATCATCAAGGCGAACGACGCGGGAGGCAGCGTGGCGGACGTGCTCACCATGGTGGCGCACGATGCCAGGGAGACGATCATCAACTTCAACGAGAGGCGCATCTCGATGGCCACCTACACCGTGGTCATCTATGTGGCCTTCGGCGTGTTCTTGGCGACCATATTCATCCTGAACACCACCTTCCTGCCGAACATGGAGGAGGCGGGGCAGCAAGTGAACGATTCGGCCATCGAGGCGGGCGTCACCAACCTGCCGGCCACCATACAATCGGAGATCATCCCGACCGTGCAGCTCATATTCATCGTATCCGTGGCGATACATGCGTTCGGAGATGGCATATTGGCAGGGGTGCTGCAGGACGGCAAGGTGGCCAATGGTCTACGCCATTCCTTCATCATGCTTCTGATAGGGTTCCTTGGAACGATATTGATCACCGGGTGATGAAGATGGAAGCTGACAAACAGACTGTGGATGAGATCGGGAAGGAGCTCGAGGCAGAGAAGGAATCCGGTCCCAAGGCGACCCGCGGCATATTCAACCGCAAGCCCATGAAGGTCATGGTAGGGGCGAGCAACCTCACCGCGCCCTCTCTCACGCTCATCACGGAGATCCCCAAGATCGCCGAGCCCAACGTGGACGAGGTGGAGATCAACACCGTCATCAAACCGGCCGCATACGTTAGGATCAAGTTCGACAACGTCTCCTCGGAGTACATCTACGAGGTCATCGAGCCCCGCCTCACCGATGACGAGCACGAGCTGCTGGACCTGTTGAAGGAATCTCTGACCATTACCCTGAACCTAAGTTTGGGGAAAAAACCGGAAGAACGTACCGAGGTGCTCCGCCAGGGCATGAATGAGCTGTTGAAGAACTTCGACATAGTGCTCAACACCGTCTCCTCGGACCGCATATTCTACTACCTGCAACGGGACTTCGTTGGATACGGGGTGATCAANGTGATGATGATCGACCCCAATGTGGAGGACTGTTCATGTGATGGCGTGGCCATCCCTCTGTACATCTTCCACCGCAAGTACGGCTCCATCAAGTCTAACATCCAGTTCGACAACGAGACGGAGCTGGACTCCTTCGTGGTGTGGATGGCGCAGCGCTGCGGCAAGCACATTTCCGTGGCGGACCCGCTGTTGGACGCCACCATTCCGGACGGGTCCCGTCTGAACGCATCGTTGGGAAAGCATGTCACCAAGCGCGGTTCCTCGTTCACCATCCGGCGTTTCAAGGAGAACCCGTTCACCCCGCTCGACCTGGTCAAGTTCAAGACCATGAACACGGAGATGATGGCCTACCTTTGGATAGCCACGGAGTTCGGATGCTCCATGCTGGTGTGTGGAGGTACCGCCTCGGGAAAGACCACCACCCTGAATGCGGTGCTTCTCTTCATCCCGCCCCAGAAGAAGATCATCTCCATTGAGGACACCAGGGAGCTCAACCTGCCCCACGAGAACTGGATCCCGGGCGTCACCAGGGAGGGTTTCGGTGGGAAGAAGGCCAACGCCATCGGCCAGGTCGATATGTACGACCTCCTCACGGCGGCGTTGCGTCAGAGGCCGGACTACCTGATGGTCGGTGAGGTCCGTGGCAAGGAGGCGTACGTGGTGTTCCAGGCGATGGCCACCGGCAAGACCTCCTACTCCACGTTCCACGCCGAGGACGTCCAAGCGATGGTACATCGTATGGAGAACGACCCCATCAACCTGCCCAGGGCCCTGATCACCGCGCTTGACATCGTGCTGCTCCAGGCCCAGGTCAAGGTGGGCACCAAGATGACCCGACGCGTCAAGTCGCTCACCGAGATCGTGGGCATGGACCCGGAGACGGGTGAGCTGATCACCAACTCGGTGTTCTCATGGAACCCGGCCAACGATTCGTTCAACTACTCTGGGCACAGCTACATCTTCGAGAAGGTGCGCAGCATAAAGTCCTGGTCCCCCAGGGACATGGAGCGGGAGATGCAGCGTCGCGTGGAGATCCTGGAGTTCATGCGCAAGTCCGGAGTGAACAATTATCGGCAGGTCGCCAAGATCATCTCCGCCTATTACCGGAACCCGGAGAGGGTGATGAAGGACATCCGCGAGAAGTCGCCCATGTGAGAGACATCTCCGCGTCTCGCGGGTCCAAACCATTTCCCCACTCCCATTTCTTTGTTCTTCGATGTCTATGGTTCTGTCACCATGCCCCTTACCGTTCTTGGGATCAAGCGCGCGGCGTGACCATCTGCCCCTGACCCATGAGGTGCCCTCCGAACCCGATCGTCCAGAGGATCACCGGATAGACGATCCAGCGCTCCAGTCCGCCTAGGCCGAACACGGCGAAGGGACTGTCCTCCCCCATGAAGATGTAACTAAAGAGCACCAAAAGGGCTGTGACCCCGAGCACCACCGATATGTACCGGTAGGGGCCGACAAGGACCTTGTAGGACACGATGGCCGAGATGCCCCCGCCCATGAATGCCATCATTGCGAAGGCGGCGTGGATGCCGCCCCAGCTTCCGTTGAAGATGCCCCCCAGGACGCCCAGGCCGAATATCGCCAACGGCACCGTGACGATCTTCCGATGGAAGGTCTGCTGGACCATGAACGTGGCGATAAGCACCAGCGCCCCACATATGAACATCGATGCCGAGAAGATGTTGGACTAAGGCTGCACGATGATGCTGTTCGGAGGTTCCGTCGCCCCCAGGTCGCTGACCATATCATCAGCGGTGCTGTACCCTGGATAGAGCGTCTCCGCCGTGATGATGCCNATGAGGGCGATCGCACCGGNGATGAACAGCATTGCCCCCGCCATCGTCCGATATTGTCTGATCGTTCTTGTGGACCCGGTCATCTTCTCGATACGTCATGGTGATCGACCATTTATTATCGAATATCGAGCTCGATCATGAAATGGACCATTGGATGGAGGTTGTTTTTTAGAAAAAATAGGATATGAAAAGGATTTGGAAAAGGGGGGCTAGGCCCCCGTTCGCCCTTACTTCTTCTCATCGACCTTGGGCTCCTCTTTCGGGGGGCTCTTGTCCGAGCGCTTCACGATGCGCCGGAAGGTACGGGGCTGCTCCTTGACCTCTGCCACTGGGGCGTTGGCGAACACCATGCCGCACTTGTGGCACACCGTGCTGCCCCTCGGGTTGAGGATGCCGCAGGTCGGGCACGCGAAGGCGCCGCTCTTCTTGTCCTCCTCCCTCTTCGCCAACCAGGCGTCGAAGGTCAGGAAGCCAGGCTCGGTCTTGAGCCACTCCTGGAACTTGTCCTCTGAGTACTTGGCACCGAGGGCGGCCTTGGCCTGCTCCCGGTAGGTGTTGACGTACTCGTCGTACTGTTCCTGCATGGCCTTCATGTATGCATCGCCCTGCTCCTCCTGGCCCGGCTCGGTCAGGAACTTGGCATGGCACTCGGGGCACTCGCTCGCGTTGGACGGTATCCAGGCCCCGCACTCCGAGCATTTCGCCGTCCCGGTCTCGAAGACCACCCCGCACTTGGGGCAGCGCTTGGAGTCCTCCGGTATCAGGGCGCCGCACTCACCGCACTCCACCATCTTGCCCAGGCTGTGCTTGTAAAGGTACGCCACGAAGATGATTATGACCACCGCGACCGCTGCGATGATGGCCAGGATCATCCACCAGGGAATGTCCGAACCGCTGTCGCTCTGCAGGTTGATCTCCTTGTTGCCATACCGGGGCTGGTCACCATTATCGATCTTCAGGGTGACGAACACATCTCCGGAAGCCTCCGAGGGTATGGTAATGGACCCGCTGAAGGCCCCGGTGCTGTCGGTGACTACGGGCACCAATGGGCTCACGGGCACTCCTGCGCTGTCAGCCAGGTAGAGGGACATGGTCGTGTTGACCAACGGTATGCCATCGGGGCTCGTGACCGAGCCGAACACGAACAGAGAACTGCCTGGCTTCACATCGTCGGAACTGGTGCTTATTTCGAACACCGGTTGACCCAGAAGCACGACGTCGAACGGTGCCATCAGCTCGTTGTTCACTGAGTTCGCATCGTCAAGCATCGTCGGGTTTATGCTCAGGTTGTAGGACGATATGCCCACCCCGTTCACTACCCAGGAGATGTTGAAGTCCTTGCTCTCTCCTGACATCAGGCTGGTCGTGAAGTTATAGATGGCGAAGTCCGCGTCATCGTTCACAAGGCTCAGATAGACCACGGCGTTGTTGGCGTCGGTCAGTCCCTCGTTGGTCAGGGTGAACGCGATGAAGACCTTCTCGCCCAGGCTGGCATTGGAGACGGGCTGGTTGCCCTTCCAGATATTGGCATCGGTCGCCAGAAGGTCCGGCCGGTTGTCCACGATATACAGGGTCTGGGAGGCCGGGACGTCACCGGTCTTGGTGAAGTCGCTGAAGCTCACATATATGGTCCTGTTCTGGAACAGGCCCATTTCCGGGTCCGAAGTGACCTGCCAGAATCCCGAGATCGTCACGGTCTCATTGGGGGCCAGAGACAGCACGAACACCCGATCGATCTCCTGACCGGTCGTCGCGTTGTCTATGCGGTAGATGACCTCGAAGTTGTGGGCCGTGGACTGACCTATGTTCTTAACATTGGCGTCCAGAAGTATCTGGGTGCCAACGAACACCTGGGTCACTGTGTCGCCTCCTACCACCTTGTGGAACACCAGACCGTTGCAGTACAGCCTTGGTACATCCAGCACGATCAGTTGCAGCGACACCACGTTATTGATCTTGGTGGTCTCATTGATCTGATCGTTCGGGTCGACGATGACCATGATGTTGGCATAGCCCGGATGGTTCGGGGTCCACGGGATGGATACATCAGCGTATTGCATCACCGGTATCTCGCCCACGATCTGAGATGCTATCAGGACATTCCCGCCTGTGGTGTTGAGATAGAAGCTCACGTTGATGTCCTGGGCATCGACATTGCCGTAGTTCCATACCCTAGCAGTTATGGAGGTGGTCGAGTTGGTGACGACCTCGGAAGGCGTCACGGTCACACCGTCAGGCTCGATCGCCATGTTGGGCAGGGAGAGCGGGATGATCAACGCGACCTCGGTATCGTCCATCTGCAAGGGCGGGCTGTAGAACGGCAGGCTTATCGCATATCGGCTCAGGTCCTCGGAGGAGAAGCTGATCGTGGAGTTGAGCCAGTAGGTACCGTTCACCCTGTAGTTACCATAGTACTTCTGAGGCTCGTCAGCGGTGATCTCGTCACAAAGGGCCTTGAAGACTATGGATCCGTTGGAATCGGTCACACCAGCAGCATAGAGGGAGTAGGGCGGGCTATTGGTGCCCAACTGGTCCAACTGCACGTACACCGTTTCCAGCTGATTNTGCTCGGTGATGTCGTAAGCTACCACGTTGATCCAGCGATAATGNCGGATGACNGCGTCCTCGCTCGCGACCAGATCGGGTATGGACACAGAGGTCAGGTCGGCATGGGCCATTCCACCGAAGTACGACCAGGACCTGGTGAAGTTGACGTTCACCGCGGTCAGGGTCGCCTCCGAGCTGCTCGGGGCGATGAAATCATAACTTATGATCGAGTCGGAAATATAAACCTCGGACTGACCATCCATTATGATGACGACCGGGTTGGCCGGGCTCAATCCCCCTTGGTCAACTGTCAGGTTGGCGGAGTCGGTGAGGTATATGGTCAGTGCCAGATTGGACTGCACGGTCCCGTTGAAGTCCATCATCAGCTTGGCGTCGTCCTGAACGACCAGCCAATACTGGTTGGCATTCTGGCCCTGGTAGATGAACAATCCCGCATTCAATATCAGGGTGGCATTGTCCCTCACGACCACGTTCTTGGAGATGTTGGTGAAACTGTTGATGGTGAACACGGTGTTCCCGGATAGTGTCCAAGTGTTTCCACCGACCAACACGGTGATGTTGTTGTACGCCTGGTTGTTGTCATAGTTGTACTCGGCCACGCCTCCGACCCTCACATAGATGGAGAACTGACCGACGCTGGACGGGACCCAGGTTATTGATGCGTTGAACTCGGCACCCGGACCGACGTTTATGGTCTGAGTTCCGATGATCACGCCTGCCTCGGGCTTGCCCAGGTAGAACACTACGCTGGCACCGACCGCGCTGGCCTTACCATCGGTGTTCTTGACATTGGCGTTGATGGTCAGCGGCGAACCGGTGCTTGCCGGGTTGTCGCTGAAATAGATATCGTCGTTGGACACGGTCAGGTCTGGCAATAGTGGCAGGATGCTGATCGGTTCCGTGATCCGGTTGTTATCATTGTCTGATTCGGTGATCAGGTTATCAGGGTCCACATTGACCGTTATGTAATGGGTTCCCGCTTCGGTTGTAGTGTACCATGGCACAGTGACGTTCACCGATTGCCCAGGAAGAAGGCTCGGCACGGTCACATTCGCGATCGTGACGGACTGGTCCAACACCCCGTAATAGTCGGTGAATTGAACCAGTACGTTCTGCGCTGCGGTGTTGCCCGTGTTCATCACGGTCACATTGAGAACGGCGTTGGTCTGGTTGTGATAAATTGGCACTGGCATATACCCGATGTTCATTGGAACCAGATCGGGCTTCTCGAGGACCAACCCATCCAAGGCAGTCGATTCGTCATCTTGTTGTGTTATGAGATTTGGGAAGGCTGCAAATGTTGCGGAGGTTGAGTTGGTGAACTCAGCCCCTGTCCCATTGACATATGTGACCATCATGTTGTAGCCATTGATCTTCTCGCCTAAGGGGAGCGTCTTGGCCGTGATAATGTCGGTCAGGACGGGAATCATAGCGTTACCGAACGGATCGGTATAGTTGAAATCCCCACTGTTCCTGCCAAGGTAGTCCAGGACCGATGTGGGGGGCGTAACCGACACACCATCCGCAGTCAGATAGTATGCAGTGGCATTGCTAGCTGTGAGCACGTCGATCTTGGCACCGTCCACCGGTATATCCTGGCTATCCAAGACGGTGATGTTCGCCCAACGATAGATNGCATTTATCGGTTCNGTTTCAATATCTATCCACATCTTATCAACACTAAATTGATAAGTTATTGGATTATTATTCGAATAACGGATTGTGAGGGAATCTATTTCACTGATTTTTTCTATTCCAACACTCCCTAAGTCAAATGATATTGTTACTGGACTGACATGATTAGATGGCTGTATCGCTGTATTGTAATAATTGATACCATCAAGAGACCATTCAATATAATTTGATGCGGGATACCCGTTGGTAGTAAGGTATGTCAATTTTAAAGTAGCCGATGATATTGACCCAGATAGCCCCTCAGTGTTGAAATCGTCTATTGACATAACTTGAGTGGGTTGAACCACATAGTAATTGGCATCTGCAGAAATAATGTCAGATAAAGGTTGACCTGTGGTGTCATCGGCTGTTTTACCTGTTGGTGTTATCGATATTATCTTATTGACAGGCATAATGGGCGACAATCCATCTGGCGCCCCTTGTCCATCCTGAATACAACCGTAAAGATATGCGGCCGATTGGTCATAACATGTCAGCTTGTTGTAGGTATCGCTGTAATCCAGGTAATTGAGGTCTATCCCAGTGTTCACCGCAGTGAACGTAGTGTTACCTGCGATGCTAATGTTCCCATAAGTGGGTAACTTGAAAACGACTTCCACCCAGATACGGTTAATCATCACTGGACTTGCCTTGGTATTAGTAAAGCTAATTTGTGCTAGGGCTAAGTCGGCCGAGGACATTGTTGGCAAAGAGAAGCTCTTGGTTGCCTCGTACAATGTACCAGATGGGTCGTAGTCCTCATAGGTATCCGTTATCGTAATTGACGAACAGGATTGGGTTGCAGTATTAGGCGGCAATTTATATGTTGGTGTATCTGGGGACCCGCCATCATTGAATGGTGACGGCGCTTTGTAACTCATTTTCAAGGTGATGCTGTCAATGTTGCTGGGCATGAAGGACATACCAGCGATGTCGAAGCCGTTAACCGTGAAAAACTCACTCTGTTTGACCTCAAAGTACATCAGATCTGCCATGGTCAGATTGACCGCGGCCTCACCAGGTGCATTAGTGCCAGACCCGACCAAGTTAGCGTTCACGTTCCTCTGCAGCGTGTAGGTCACCAAGCTGCGAGAGGATGTGTCAGAGGC
>JGI20214J51650_10001191_pt1 | contig 16531 bp, 13 predicted proteins | sample WetSurMetagenome_FD_51650 | JGI IMG/M metagenome (IMG submission 51650) | reverse complement strand
CGAAGTATTGCAAAACATTCCAGTCCTCCTGCAGCTCTTTTTTTGGTACTCCGTTTTTCATGACAGCCTGCCCTTGCCGCGTCAGTCCCTGAACCCGCTGGCAGGCGTCTTTCTGAACAACCGGGGATTTTATTTTCCCGTCCCTGTTCCCCACCCCGCATATGCCCGCATGGGCATTGCGCTGGTCATTGCCTGCGTCGCCTGCACCTTCCTCTGCCGCTGGTCTCGGCGGCGTCAGGAGAAGACCGGTCAAACCTTTCCCGTATGGTCGGTGACGACGGGAATGGTCGTCGCACTACCCGTCATTGCCTGGGTCGTTTCCGGCGGTCCCACTGCGTTGGACAGCCCTCATCTGATAGGGTTCAATTTCGAGGGAGGCATGTTGGTCACCCCCGAATTCGCCGCTCTTCTCCTTGGATTGGTGTTGTACACCTCGGCGTTCGTGGCCGAGGTCGTGCGGGCCGGCATCCAGGCCATTTCCCACGGTCAGACGGAGGCTGCAATGAGCGTTGGGCTCAAGCCAAGTCACGTGCTGACACTGATCATCCTCCCCCAGGCCCTGAGGGTGATCATCCCGCCCTTGACCAGCCAGATGCTCAACCTGACCAAGAACAGCTCTCTTGCTGTTGCCATTGGCTACCCCGACCTCGTGTCGGTGGCAAACACAACAATCAACCAAACGGGTCAGGCGATCGAAGGCGTCGCCATCATCATGGTTGCGTACCTCTTTTTTAGCCTGGTCACTTCGGCTTTCATGAACTGGTACAATAAGAGAAAGGCATTGGTGGAAAGGTAGAGCTGTGGAAGTATTGGTACAGCCGGCAAGCACGGAAGAAATCAAACCGCCTGTGACCTCGGTTGGCGTGATCGGTTGGATAAGGGCCAATCTTTTCAATAGTCCTTTCAATTCTATTCTTACGCTCCTTATTTTTCTTTTCCTTTGCAAGATTGTTCCGCCTTTCATTAAGTGGGCGTTCGTCGACTGCCTGTGGAATTCGTCAGGCCAGCAGTGCAAGGCGGTTGACGGCGCTTGCTGGTCGGTGGTGACTAGAAATCTGCGCTTCATTCTCTTTGGCTTCTATCCTTGGGACGAACAGTGGCGTCCGGTGGTCAGCATCGCCATCCTGTTTGGCCTCTTCTACTACAGCCGGAACCGGCGCCACTGGAACCGGAAGCTGGTTTACATCTGGGGCGCAGGGGTAGTGGTCATGGGCGTGCTCATGCGTGGAGGCATCTTAGGTCTGTCCGACGTCGAACCAACCGAGTGGAGCGGTATTTGCCTGACCCTGCTCCTCTCTCTTTTTGGTCTCACCGCCGCCTATCCCCTGGGCGTGCTCCTGGCCCTTGGCCGCCGTTCCAAGATGCCTGCCATCAAGAGTCTGTGCGTGGTTTACATCGAGCTGATCCGTGGCGTCCCGCTGATCAGCATGCTCTTCATGTCATCGGTCATGTTTCCCTTGTTCCTGCCAGAGGGAATCACGGTGAACAAGATTCTGCGGGCGCAAGCGGCGATCATCATGTTCACGGCCGCCTACATCGCCGAGGTTGTGAGGGGCGGTCTGCAGGGGATTGCTCGCGGCCAGTATGAGGCGGCCGAGTCACTCGGTCTGGACTATTATTTGAAAATGCGCCTCATCATTTTGCCTCAGGCGCTGAAAATCGTTATCCCTCCTTCGGTCGGCATTTTGATTTCAGCGTTCAAGGATACGTCCCTGGTGGTGATCATCGGGCTTTTCGATCTTTTAAAGACCACTCAGGTGACCCTTGCCAATCCGGAATGGATGGGTTTCAGTACCGAGGCTTTCATTTTTATCGGCCTCCTCTATTTCGGGGGCTGTTTTTCCATGTCCAACTTCAGCCGTGACCTGGAACGGCAGCTTGAGTCGTGAAGGAGTCCGGCCGCTAGTCCTTAATTGCAGGAATAAGCGCCATACACATGGCACCAGGTCGTCATTCCGGCGGAAGCCGGAATCCAGTCTTTGTGAGCCACTGGACATCGAGGTGACGTTGTGCTCTTGATGTCAATAACTGATGCAATTAAACACCAGTTTTTGCCACGATTGGGATCGCACATAAGAAGCGAGAATCATGGTTGACGAAACGATCAGCACCACAGCGAGTGATCCCGGCGCGGACCCGATCATTCAGATCAGCGGCCTGCACAAGTGGTTTGGCGACTTCCACGTTCTCAAAGACATCAATCTTACGGTCAAAAGAGGGGAGCGGATCGTTATCTGCGGCCCGTCCGGATCGGGCAAGTCGACCCTGATCCGCTGCATCAATCGCCTCGAAGAGCATCAGCGGGGCCAGATTGTCGTCGACCACACCGAACTGACCAATAACTTGAAAAACATCGAGAAGATCAGAGTTGAAGTGGGGATGGTATTCCAACACTTCAATCTCTTCCCCCACTTGACCGTCCTGGAGAATTTGACCCTCGGGCCGATCTGGGTGCGCAAGACGCCTCGTGCCGAAGCCGAAGAGCTTGCGATGACCTTTCTTAAAAAAGTTCACATCGCCGAGCTGGCAAAAAAATTCCCGGGCCAGATCTCCGGAGGTCAGCAGCAGCGGGTGGCCATCGCCCGCAGTCTGTGTATGAAGCCGAAGGTGATGCTCTTTGACGAACCCACCAGCGCTCTCGACCCGGAAATGGTAAAAGAGGTGCTCGACGTAATGATCCAGCTGGCCCGCGAGGGGATGACCATGCTGGTCGTTTCCCACGAAATGGGTTTTGCCAGGAGCGTTGCCCACCGAGTGCTCTTCATGGATTTCGGGCAAATCCTTGAACAAAACACCCCCGATGAATTCTTTTTGAGCCCTCGGCATGAGCGTTCGAAACTGTTCTTGAGCCAAATCCTGCACTGAGTTCGTCTGTTTCCGGCAAAGATGGGTGAAACGACTACCGGCTTAAATGGGTCTGGCGATGGACTGCTTTAGCTGCGGCGAATCACTCGAGAGCTTTCTCAAGACGCACCACAGAGAATGCCGTGTGAGAAGGGAGGAAGCAAATGGGAACAAACCTTAATGTAGATCTTCTTGCTATGTTGGATGCGCCTTGGCTCAAGAAACAGATTGAAACCCATTTGGTTTTCGGTTTTTGTTCACGACAAGTACCATTTGCATTATTATTTATATTTGCCTGCGTTCTATATATCCTTTACCAACTGCTAACATCAAATGGAACTTTGGCCAACCAGTTGTGGGATAGCATAGAGTTCTTATTCTTTATTGTTGTTGGTCTTTATCTGCTCAAAATGCCAAAATATTATCAAGCTGCCATCGGTTGGTGGACTATAAAGGCATCATTATTTTTGATCTGTACAACAGGTATAATTGGCTACGGCCTGGTTGGTTTCTTCAAGGGTAGCCCAGACGCAATTCATGTAACATTACTTGCGCTCATTTGGTTTCCAGGTATCGAATTTATCCCCCGTTTGACGGAAAGACAAAAGTACATAACCATGGCGAGGATTGCAGTTACCATTCCACTTTTGATACTGTGGCATCGAACGGGGACATGGTAGTTCATTTAGAGACCATCAGAAAAGACCAGTTCGATTTTGATCCGATTGACTCCTTCACCTATGAATCTCCGGAGTCCGGATTGTCGGATCTGTCCGTGGCCGCCAAGTGGATCCTGCGGGAAAGGGCCCTGACGTTAGTCCTCTTCTGGAGGCAACCGGGTATAAGATGTGCCATGATTTGTGAGATGATTGAGGCGAGGATTCTTGACCAGCGCTACCTCGCCGGTCTTTCCAGAACGACGACGGATCGGGCCCTTACGAGGTACCGTCGACCGACCAGGGGGACGCCGGCTCCCTGCCCGACGATGTCCTCCGGGCTTTGCCGGCCGGTGTCGACCACGCGTCGCCATTCCTCCGTGCGGCCTTCCTGGACGGCAAAGGGGAGGTCATCGGAATGGGCATTAATCATTACATAGAGATTGCTGTCGCCGAGGGTTGAGCCGCGAAGCAAATAGGCGAGGGCGCGGGATTCTTGAGAGAAGTCCACCCCGCCCATGGCCCCGTACCACGTTACATCCCCCCGCCAGTAGCGGCTCCTGCCGATCGATGGGTGGGCTTTGCGAAAGGCGATCATGAGTTTGAAAAACCGGAACATGTCCCGGTTTTGCCCAAGCAGGTCCCAATCCAGCCAGGTGATTTCATTGTCCTGGTTATAGGGGTTGTTGTTTCCCTGCTGGGTATTCATGAATTCATCCCCGGCGCAAAACATGGGCGTACCATTGGCCAACATGAGCAGACAGAAGAAATTCCTGATTTGCTGACGCCGCAGGGCCACAACCCTCGGAGGCACCTCCGTATCGCCTTCCCATCCACAGTTCCAACTGCGGTTGTCCTCGGTCCCGTCGGTGTTGTCGTGCCCGTTGGCTTCGTTGTGCTTGCGGTTGTAGGCGACAAGATCGTACAGGCAAAAACCGTCGTGAGCGGTGATGAAATTGACGCTCTGGTGGGGGCGGTAGACTGCCACCGGCCCTTCCGGAAACAGGTCGTCGCTGCCGTACAGTCGCTGCATTAGAGCGGCAACCTTTCCCGCGTCGCCCTTGACGAATGATCGTATATCGTCTCGAAAGAGCCCGTTCCACTGCCGCCACTGGAGACCGGGAAAGCTTTGCCCGAGCAGGTAGCTGCCGATGTCCCAAGCTTCAGCCACGAGTCTCAGATCATTCGCAAAACCCATGAGGCTGATCTCAGAGATCAATGCCGGGTCCTGAATGTTCACCGAACCTGTGAGCGTGCGGGTGAAGATGGATGCCAGATCGAAGCGAAAGCCGTCCACGCGCATGGCGGTTGCCCAGTATTCCAGGCTGGCGAGGACGAGCGCTCGAACGACGGGGTGAGCGCAGTTCAGGGTGTTGCCGCAGCCCGTCTCATTGAGGTATTCGCCGGTTTCCCGATTCATCAGATAATAGCTCCGGTTGTCGAACCCTCGATAAGAGTAGGTCGGGCCGTCTCCGCCGGCTTCGCTGGTGTGGTTGTAGACCACGTCGAGCCAGACCTCGATTCCAGCGACGTGGAAGCCCTTCACCATCTCCTGGAATTCCCGGACGGGGTCACCGCAGGCATAGTCCCGGTGGGGGGAAAAGAAATTGAGGGTCATATACCCCCAGTAGTTGCCCTCCTGGGGATCGAACTGGTGGACGGGCAGCAGTTCCACGGCCGTGATGCCAAGGTCCTTGAGATAAGGGATCTTGGTGATAAGACCGGCGAAAGTCCCTCGTTTTTCCGGGGTGACTCCCGAATTGGGCCGGGCGGTAAATCCCTTCACATGGAGTTCGTAAACGATCAGATCGTGAGTATGACGGGGGCGAAGGTCTTCATTCCAGGCGAAGGGCTGTCGGTCCTTCGGGAGCATTCCCAGGGGCGCCATCCCATCGGTAGGCCCAGGATTTTGGGCGGCGTCACGATCAAAGTTGGGAGGGAAAAAGACGGAAGAGACGAACGGATCGAGGAGCACTTTTTGCGGGTCGAACCGGTGACCCCTGGAGGGAGCTTGGGGCCCGTCTACGCGATAGGCGTAGAGGGTTGCCCCATCGAGTTTCTCCTCGGGTACCAGACAGTGCCATATCAGGCCGGTCTTATTGCGAATGGGGTCAAAAGCATACTGATGAACCGGGTTGACCGGATCATCCTCCTTGTAGAGAAGGATAGTGACGCTCTCGGCATGCCTCGAAAAAAGAGCAAAGTTATAGCCCCGCTGCGATGCGACCCGGGTCGCCCCGAGGGGCCACGGAGCGCCCTCTACTTTTTCCCACTCGTCAATGATCTGAAAACTGCCGTCTTTCTCAATCATGATTCCGTCGAGCTTCCTGTTTATGTCGCTTCGGTCACCTCCGAGAGCGCCTTAAAAATGCAATGAGGGCTTGGGAGTCATCCCAAGCCCCCTGTCTGTCCGTCTTGTATTCTTTCAACTGACGATCCTGTATCCCGAATCGAAGTTGGAATCTATCGTGAGCAGAACCGGAGAGATCACCAGCAGGTGTTTCTAATAAAGCTGGTATCCCAGCGAGACCATGTGAAATTCGGGAGATACGGTAGTGACGCTGCGCTGCAGCCTGACCTGAACCCAGTAAGCGTTCTCATTGAAATTGAGTGCAACAGGCAGGAGTTTCCATTCTTCTTTGATGTTTGCGTTGTCAGTGCTGGTGAGTGTGGTCACCAGGTACGTCGCCCCGTTGCTCCGCGCCTTCCGGTAAAGCTTTGCCTCAACCAGGGCATTGGCACCGGTGTCTTTGTTGGTGAGAAAAATGGCATTCCAGTCGGGATTGCCGGTATCCTCGGGATTCGTGAAATGACAGTAGAAATAGAGGCTTCCGGTTGAGGTGCCCTGAAATGTAATCTTACCTGTTGAGGATGCGACGAACTTCTCGGGAATGGTATCGTCATCAGGCACACAGGAGATTGCAGCCCTCGACTGTTCGGAAGTTGCACCGGCGCCGGCGGCCAGGGTGAAAACAAAGGACAATCCCAGCAGCCCGATCAGAAAAGGCCGCAAAAGACCCTGTGTCGTTAGAGGATTAACTCGTCTTGATTTCATCTTTAGTCCCTCCCGCGATTGAGAATCCTACCGAATCGATCTCGCCCTCCGTTCAAAGCGGGGCATCCTTTTCCCATCAACGATTCCAGTACCACCCCCTTTCCAGCAGGTTGCCCGGACCTCTTGTGCCGCCGCTAAAGCGACCGATACTAATGGGCGAGCACAGACCATGCTGCTGTGAAACGCTCCCTCATCGCCGTTCGACAAACGTTCGCCAAGTCAAGCCAGGCGCCTGTCAGAATTCCTGAGGAACAACGTCAAAGAGGACGTCAACAGAGTCAGGTGAAGGCGTGGGGTTTCCCTCACGAAACATCACGAACCTCCATGAATTTAGGAAAAAATATTAGACGATGAGGATAGAACTCGATCAACTGATCAAAAAATATAATCTACTTTGATAGAGTAATGGGATAACGTCCACAAGTCAACGGGAACTCGCATGATGGGGGAACATGCGAGGAATGGAGTCAAACCATCGAAAATACAGTGAAATCGTCCGCGAGGTTCTCGCCAGCCACTGTTTTTTCGCGGCGCCCAGCCTTGTTTCCCAACTTTCCGTTACCCTGTCGTGGTCAGTGATCCGGTGACTCCAACCTTTGTCCGCGCGGCTGCGGCGAATGGGACCAAGAGGTTGGTTTCCCCTTCACGGGAGGGCATCAACATGTTACTTTGTGACCGGGCAGTCTTATAGACAGGAATTTAGTTGGCCTATTTCTCAGTAATCATAGAGGACATAGATGACAAACAATCAGACCTACGAAGATGCGGAAAAAATAACCATATGTCAGGGAGACATAGATTACCAGGGCATTGTGAAACACATCAATGACGGCGTCGTTATCATCCGGGAAGGAAATATTGTCTTCGCCAACAATGCGTTCCACGAGTTATCGCAGCGGTCATCGGAGCAGGTCATGGGAGCGGATTTCTCCGGCTTCATATCCCCCGCCGATCGGGAAGAAGTGAGCAAATACTGCACGGAACGACTGTTCTCCACCAGCCTTTCCGACCGGATCGAATTCACCATGCCAAGAGAGGATGGAGAAGCGATCATCGAGATGAAGGTGAGTGTCGTCGAGTGCGGAGGGGCCCCTTCCATACTCGCTGCCCTCACTGACATAAGCGAACGCCGCAAGACGAGGCTCGAACTGGAAAAGACCAAGGGGAGGCTCCAATCCATACTCCATTCCATGAATGACCTCGTGGTCTCGTTCTCACCCGACGATTATACCATACTGTCGATTAACCCTGCTGCCGAAGCGCTCTACGGTTCCCCGGTGAGGAATTTCACCAGCGGGCAGAAGCATATCATGAATTTTGTCCATCCCGATGATAAGGCAAAGGTCGACGAATTTTACAGGAATCTCCCCGAAGCCGAATTTGACGAAGCGGAGTACCGGATCGTCAGCAGTAACAAGAAGGTGAAATGGGTCCTGGATGAAGGTCATATCGTTTACACGAACAAAGGGGCGATACGGCGGATCGACCATGTCATCAGGGACATCACCGAGGAAAAGAAAGCGATTGATGCGCTTAGACAGAGCGAGGCCAAATATCGGGATTTCTTCGAGTCAACGAACGAGATGGCATACGCGGTCACCCCTCAGGGGATTTTCATCGATATCAACGAGGCCGGCCTGAAACTTCTGGGTTTTGAGAACAAGGAAGAAGCCCTGGCCAGCAATTTGAAGAATTTCTATGTTGACCTGGAGGAAAGGACGGCGCTCCTTGCGGAGCTCAGTGAGAAAGGCCTCGTCCAGGGCATGCAGGTCAAGTTCAAGAACAAGGCAGGGGATGTCGTCGAGGTCGCGATAACGGCGCGGGCGAAGACCGACGAATCCGGTGACCTGCTTTACTACGAGGGCATTGCCCACAACCTAACCAAGGCGCTCGAAGACCAACGAAACAGAGTGCTGCGCAATGCGGCCGGCGGCATGTGCCACTACCTCAACACGCATCTCATGCAACTCGACGGCTCCAAAGATGTTCTGGCAGAAGAGATGAAGTCACTCGAAGCCCTCATCGAGAAACTTGCTCAAGGGGAGGACTCTCAGGAGATTGCCGACCAGATGAAAAGGATTATGGAAAGCATGCACCACTATCTTGAGGGCATCAAGGGAGCCTATGACAGGATTTCGGAGGTGACAAGGGCGTTCAACAAAGCTTTCCTCTACAAAGAGGAGCCCTACGCCACCGGCACGATCCTCGACATCTTCAAGGCGCACGGGTACGAAGGAGAAGAGGCTTGAACCGAACATCGAATGGCGAACCGGCAACCGCAAAAAGTCGAAGGCAAGCCGTGCCTGCTTCAACGCTAGCCCGCCAGGCTGTTGATGCCGGCCTGCCGGTTCAGATGGCGGAGCTTTCCCAAGGCTTTTTTCTCAAGCTGCCGGATCCGCTCCTTGGAGACGTGGAGGGTTTTTCCGATCGCTTCCAGGGTCTCTTCAGAATGCCCGCCCAGTCCGAAGCGGAGCCGTAGAATCTTCTCTTCCCTCGGTTGCAGTGCAGACAGCAGGTGTTGGGTCAGCTCAGAGAGTTCCCGGCAGGAGCAGTGGTCCAGAGGCGAAACGGCGCTCTCATCCTTAATGAAGTCGCAGAGCCTTTGTCCGTCTTCTCCAATCGGGGTTTCGAGGGAAATCGGCTGCATGGCAAGTTTCAGGACGTGTTCCACCTTCGTTGGGGGCTGGTTGGCTTTGCAGGCGACCTCCTGGAGGGAGGGTTCACGTCCGAGCTCCTTGCGCAGTTCGTGAAAGACTTTGAAAAAAAGGTTCTTCATTTCGATGAAATGCACCGGCAAGCGGATGGTGTCGGTCTTATCGTAGATTCCCCTGATGATGTTCTGCCTCACCCACCACGTGGCGTACGTACTGAAGCGAGTTCCCTTGGTGTGGTCAAAGCGTCCCACTGCTTTGAGCAAACCTATGTTGCCTTCCTGAACCAGATCCTCATAACTCATCCCGCGGCCGCGATATCGCTTGGCAATGCTCATTACGAGGCGGAGATTCGCCTTGACCATCTCCTGCTTGGCGCCGTCGATAGCGGCCACGATCGCTGTGGCCTGTCGGTGCAGTTCCCGGTAAGGGCGATGCTGAGGATGAGCCTGCATCATTCGTTCGAGAGTGTCCAGGATGAGCTTGAGGACCTTATCCCGTATCCCGGGGAAGGCCTTCTCACGCCGCAACAGTCGATGCACTGTCGACTTGAGTTCCCGCAAGGGTATTTCTTGGAGTGCATGAGTTTCCACCAGCCGCACCAGACGGTCCTGGCCTTCCCGAATGGAGACCGCCAATTCGATTTCCCGTTCCTGAGGGAGGAGTGGATAATTCGCTACTTCTTTCAGGTAATGGCTGAAGGAGCCGCTTTCGAAGCCATCAGAGATGGGCTCGATGACTTGGGCTCCTTTTTCATCATCGCGGTCCTCCGGTTCGTCCTCTTCGTCCGCCGCTTCCAAGCTGATTCCATTGACGGGACGGTCACCGGGGTCCTCCTCGAATTCCTTTCGCTTCAATCCCTGATCACCGAACAGGCTGTTGATTTCATCCCGCACCTCATCACACAAAACAATCTCAAGTGGAATGGTTTCGCCGCTCAAATAGGCCATGATCATACCCTCCTTTTCCATCTCTTGTCTTCTCCCCCGCCTTTTATCCAAGGTGTGCAGACTGGATATGCATTGCATATGCCAACGAAGCTCAATATAGGCGGAAAGCATTAGGATGAGATTAACAGCGGATTAAAAAGTTCTAATGCAGGAGGGTTCTCTCGTCGCGAATCTCTCGAAGATGGGGGGAATGCTTCTCCTGAAAGTGCCCATGGGAGTTGACTGCAGGCCGGGTTGGAAAAACCTCGCGAGTTGAAGAGGGTATCCCGAGGGGAAATTTCCCATTTTCATGGAAGCTTTTGCGGAAATGGATTGGTTCTGATTCGAAGGATCGCCAAGCGAAATGATCGGTGCACGCCTCTCAAAAATGAAAGAGAATCTAGGGAATCCTCTACTTATTGAGAATACCTCATCCGCTCTTCGGGCCAGTTTCCATCGGGAGAGGTCCCGAATTTCTCTTCCTGCTCCCCATGCCACTCCCGCCAAGGGAGGGGTTTCCGGATGGACACGAGGTAGTGTGCATCCGGAAACTCCACCTATTTGAAATGTAGGGGAGGGGTTTATCCCCTCCCGAAATGCAGCGGAATCAATGCCTATTTCGGGCGGGCATAAAGCCCGCCCCTACTCGACACGAGGGTTTCCGGATGGACACGAGCTATGGACGCTTTTCTTGGCAATGGTTGGCCTATCCCCACAGAAATCGATGCTTGTTCTGCGTCTTCAGTGAATAGGGGCAAACGGCGGAGCAGATGCCGCAGACATGTCCATTCTGGTAATTCAGGTAATGTTCTCTTTTCCAGTTATCACATTCCCAAACATCCATGATCTCTTCACGAGCCACCCCCGGATACCACGCGCGGCCTTTCAGCGCCCCAGCAGGGCAGGCATCAACGCAGCGCATGCAGCGCCCGCAAAAACTGCGCTCCAAAGGAGAACCGCAGGAGAGTTCCATCTCGGTGAAAACCGTTCCCAACCGAACCCAGGAACCATGATCGCGGGTAATCAGTTGGCAGTGGCGTCCGATCCAACCCAAGCCGGCGCGGGTGGCCGCCGTCTTGTGAGGGAAATCGCCTTTGATGCCGGCGGTGTCGGTGCGATCCGAAGCCGCCAATGGTCGGGACCGATGGCCTCGGCTTCTGATCTCCGCTGCAAGCGCCTCGCTAAGCTGATTCAGGCGGCGGTTCACCGTTTCATACTCATCGGCATACGCCTGGTTGGGGCCGTGTTGTATTGCGGCCATAACGGAAGGATTCATGGGGAGGAGGAAGGAAAGGGCCCGGGGAAACCTCTGCCCGGTTTCATCCCGCGGTGTTAAAAATCCTCGGAGGTCGGCCGCACCCCAGAGGACGATGCCGTGGCCGTGAAACCATTCTGTCAGCCAAGAGGGAAAAGAGACTCGTGACACGCGCATGGAAAACCTCCTCGTCTGCTATCGATGCTCCCAAGAACAGTGGATAGTCGGGAGACACGTCGGACTCACGACTATATTCCGGAGAATTGCCCTGCCGGGGGTGGCACCCCAAGCAATGAAAATAACTACCTTCTTGGTTTTTTGGCACTTTTCTGACCACTGACCACTGACCACTGCTTTCCGTCTAATGCCTCGAGCCGTAATTATTGACGGATTCAGAGAGATTTGCTATCCAAAANAGGCAAAGGCGATGTTCTCATCATCCTTTGATTCGCAAATTTGAGACTTGTCCAACAAACAACCTTGCATTCATTTTTGCGTTGTTTCAAACCATGATGGTTTCTTAAAAAGCATGAAAACGCCTCTTTTGTCATTCCGACCGGAGGGAGGAATCCTGATTTTACAGTCACTTATGAGATCCATCTCAAACGTTCGGGATGACTATCGGGACGTTTTAAGAGACCATCAAACCCTGGAGGACAAGAAGAGCAGGGGAAGGCTCTTTGTTCCTGGTGGTCATCGAAGGTGCTTTTCTTGTTCCGGAGAAAAGGTGTGAACGCCCTCTTTGCATGGCTCGACCGCTTTCTCCCGCGAAGCTTGCAGCTTCGGCTCACCCTCCTGTTCTCGGGAGCAATCACCAACTGGAAGGAAGTGGGCGGGAAAGACGGCGCCATTCATCTTTTCACCCGAGATGAAGCGAGCGGCACGCGCGAGGTCTTCTGGGAAAAGCTCCTGAAGAAGGGAGCCTTAGCGAATAGTGCCAACGTCGTGGCCTCCAACGGTGCCATGAAAGGGGCGATCTCCCAGGACAAGGACGCCATTGGTTATGCCGGTATCGGCCATGTGGATCAAAGCGTGAAAGGCATCGTTCTTGACGGCATCGTTCCGTCCCAGGACAATGCCATGAACGGGATCTATCCGGTGGTGCGCAAGCTCTACATGAACACCAAAGGGGACCCTCCGAAGCTTGTGAAGGCCTTCATCGAATACATCATGAGCCCGGATGGCGCCGTCATCATCGCGAAGTCCGGATATCTTCCGTTGAAGTAGGAGGCAGGAGAATATTCGCACACTTAAGTCTTCGGATGCTTGCTCAGCGCCGGTTCCGCTGAAGGCCAAACCTGAGAAATGGATTGAGAGGACGCTCCTTGCCGCCACGGCGATTTCGGCCGTGGCCATTGCTGCGATTCTCGTTTTGCTCGTTGTCTTCTGCCTTCCACTGCTGACTACCCATGGGCTCGCGCAGATCTTTTCCCGGCATTGGCAGCCATTTGGCGGCCAGTTTGGCATTCTGCCCATGTGTGCTGGGTCGCTGACGCTTTCAACCCTGGCCCTGGCTTTTCCCCTGGCTCTGGGAATCTGCACCCTGGTGCATGTTCTTGCCCGCGGCTTCCTCGCCCGCTTCTTCCTGGCCCTGATTCACTTCATGACCAGCATCCCGACGGTGGTCTATGGGTTTGTCTCGGTGTTTCTGCTGGTTCCAAGGCTGCGCGAGTGGTTTGTCGCCGGGACCGGTTTTTCCCTGCTCGCGGCGGCCCTGACCTTGACCCTGCTCATCCTGCCGACGATTACGCTGATCCTCCACTCCCGGCTGGCACAACTCGACCCCACGCTCAGGCTGGCCGCGGAGGCCATGGGCTTCACCCCTGTCCAACAGATGCGCTGCGTACTGTTGCCGGCGGTCTCTCGCGGCCTGGCCGCCGCAGCGGTCCTGGGGTTTGGAAGAGCCGTCGGCGATACCCTCATTTCCCTCATGCTGGCCGGAAATGCCCCGCAGTTTCCCGATTCCTTGTTCACTTCCATCCGAACGCTTACCGCCCATATCGGGTTGGTCGTGGCAACCGACAGCCAAAGCATGGCCTACCAGTCCGTCTTTGCCGCGGGACTCCTGCTCTTTTTGCTCACCGGGGTGGTCAGCCTAATCATCCGAAAATCAGGGGCTAAGACCGAGGGATTTCAGCGTGCAAAGAGCATCTGACAGGCTTCTTGCCGGTTGGGCATGGCTTTCCGGCGGGGGCGTGCTGCTTGCGGTGATGCTGCTCCTGGGCTTTCTCGTCGATCGCGGGATAGCAAGCATCGACCTGGCGCTATTCTTCGGGGACACTCCCTGGCTCGAAGCGGCCCTCGGGAAAAGACCCGTCTTTGGAGGCATCTGGTCCGCCCTGGCGGGGACCTTCTCGCTGGTCGTCCTCTCTTCGCTCGTCGCCATTCCCATTGGCATTGCCAGCGGCATTTACCTTGTGGAATACGCCTCGAACCGCTGGCGTTCTCTGCTGGGCTTTATGGTGGACCTGCTGTCGGGAACCCCGTCTATCGTCATGGGGCTTTTTGGATTCACCATCATCCTTGCCCTCCGGAAAACCTTCCTCCCCGGCGCCCGCACCGGCCTATTGCTCGCCGCGGTTTGTATTGCTTTGCTCATTTTGCCCTACATCATCCGCACCACTGAATCCGCCCTCGATGGCATTCCGGAGAATTTTCGCCTTCTGGGGCCGAGTCTGGGGCTGACTCGATGGCAAAATATGAAGAAGGTGCTGCTTCCCCTCGCCAGTCGGGGGATTCTGAGCGGTGCCATTCTGGCAATCGGGCGAGCCGCCGAGGATACGGCGGTGATTCTGTTGACCGGTGTCGTAGCCCATGCCGGGATTCCGTGGAGCCTGGTTGACAAATTTGAAGCGCTGCCTTTTCGCATCTACTACCTGGCCGCAGAACACCGCAATCAGCAGGAACTGGATCAAGGGTTCGCCACCGCTCTGGTTCTTCTTTTCTTGACCGGGTTGCTGTTCCTGAGCGCGGTTCTCCTCCAGCGAGGCGTTGAAAGACGGTGGAAAACCCGATGATCGACCCTGCAGATCCGATCGTTGCGGTCACGGGCCTTATGGTTCGTTTTTCGGGAAAACCCGTACTCGATGAGGTTAACCTGTCGTTGTGGGCCGGGCAGATTACGGTGATCGTGGGTCCGTCGGGTTCGGGCAAAACCACCCTGCTGCGGTCCATCAATCGCTTGAACGAGTGCTTCCCCGACTGCCGGACCGAGGGATCCATTCGTCTTCGGCTCGATGGTCGATGCGGCGATATCAATCAAGATTTTCTGACCTTGCCGGAGCTTCGCCGGCGGGTGGGGATGGTCTTTCAGACCCCGGCCGTACTGCCTTTTTCCATCAAGAAGAACCTCACCATGCCGCTCCGGGTGACCCTCGGCATGACGGGAGTCGCCCTCGCCGAACGGGTGGAACGGGCGCTCCGGGAGGTCACCCTGTGGGATGAAGTGAAGGACCGGCTTCATGATGCGGCGGCGACCCTCTCCGGGGGGCAGCAGCAGCGTCTGTGCCTGGCCAGAGTGCTGGCGCTGGAGCCGAAGATCCTGCTCCTGGATGAACCCACCGCCTCCCTTGATTTCCGAGCTGCAGGGCGGATCGAAGAGCTCCTCCTGAAGCTCAAGGAAAAGTATACCATCCTCGCCGTCTCACACAGCCTGAGCGAGACGCGCCGCCTGGCTGATCGGGTTTGTGTGCTGCGGGAGGGCCGCATCGTTCATGAATTGGACCGGGAACACCTGCAAGACCCCGCTGTTTTCCACCGGCTTGTGGATGCCGCCTTTTGAGAGAGGAAACCATGCGCTGCGCAACCATTACTGGATCGAAGACCTTGTATTTTTTACGCCTTGTGCTGGATTGCAGCGGCATGGCCGCATCTGAGTCTGACCGCTATTCATTTTCATGGAGTCCTGCATAGCGTTCTTCGATGTCAAATGCGGTTTGACATAAATATTACCTATTTGCTCTCTTCGGTCTTTCTATTTATGGGTTAACGGCGGTTTTACCTCGCTGCGGGGCAATCCTCCTCCTGAAAGGATGGTCCGGCAGCGCTGCAGCCAACGGAAGATCCAATGGACATACCCGTGGGATTGAATGTCCCACTTTGCTCGACATGACTTGCTGGATCTCTGTCGATCGCGACTTGCCATAAGGTTGCAGTCCACAGCGTATTGCGCACACAGGAACAGAATATGAACGACCTTGGAAGTGTTGCCGGAATCGACATCGGGTCTCGTTCGATTGAACTGGTGGTGTTTGATGGCGCGAGTCTGGTCCGGCAGGTGAAAGCGGCGACAACGTTCGATCCCATGGGCCAATGCGAAAAACTTATGGATGGGATGAGAGTGAAACAAATTGTGGCTACGGGATATGGCCGAAAGCTCTTTACCGACTCCTTTCAGGACCTGAAGGCTACTGCGATCACCGAAATCCAGGCCTATGCCTTGGGGGCAAGATACCTGTTTCCAGAAGCTCGGACGGTGCTCGACATCGGCGGCCAGGACACCAAGGTGATCCTGCTTGCCCCTCATGGCAAGGTAGCCAAATTTGAAATGAACGACCGCTGTGCCGCGGGCACGGGGAAGTTTCTGGAATTCATGGCCACCGCATTGCAGATTCCTCTCGATGAATTCGGGGGATTTGCTTTGCGCTCGGACAAACGCATCCAGATCAACAGCATGTGTACGGTGTTTGCGGAAAGCGAGGCCACCTCGCTCATGGCCCGCGGCGAGCGCCCGGAAAACATCGCCATGGGACTTCACCTGGCTATCATTCAGCGGACCGTCGGTATGCTCCGGCGGGTGGGGATGGAAGCTCCGCTGGTTTTTGCCGGTGGGGTGGCTCACAACCCGTGTGTGCGAAAGCTCCTGGAGGAGCACCTGAAGGCATCGGTCATCGTCCCTGCCGAGCCCGATATGGTGGGGGCCATCGGCGCCGCCCTCTACGGGATGGATAGACGATTGTGAGATTTTGCGGCTTTTTCCTTTTGGGACCCTGCTTATTCATCGGTTTTTCCAATTTTACTTAGAAGCCACTATCTTTCAGGATTGCGTTCACNGCGGGATAATTAATCTTGGGTAAACCCCCGGCTATGCCGGGCGACTCCCAGGCGGTGTGGCTTAGACTTCCGTATGGATGAATACCAAA
>JGI20214J51650_10001188_pt1 | contig 16544 bp, 12 predicted proteins | sample WetSurMetagenome_FD_51650 | JGI IMG/M metagenome (IMG submission 51650) | reverse complement strand
GGGCGAGGCATTGGCGCCTCCAAGTGTGCGGTCTGTTCTCTGTGGCAATGCCGCCGTGAAGCGGCCGAGTCCGAGAATGCCAGAAGGGCAATACGAACAGGCAAGGCCGTTGGCCCAACGGGAGGCCCGTCCAGAACGCGGCACCGCTCGCGCCATGCAACTTGCTGTCAGACTGCGACAGCTTGCGCCAGCGCAGAATCGCCACTGCGGGCGGATCAGTCATTCACAAGCACCTCTGCACGGAAATGACGACTTCGCCCAATCGCCATCCACCTTCATTCTGGTCGACGCCCGCCGCGAGCGCCCATCCGCGTCAACCCGCAGCCGCGCTGCCTCCCGGTCCGCGGCCGGCCGCACCGCTAGGGCCGCCACCGTCTAGCCCGCACGCACCGGGCCCCGCACCCACCCCGCCGCCTTTGCGTGAACAATCCACCCGTTGCATACGGGGAAGCGCATGAAGATCACGGTGGTGGGCGCGGGGGCGATCGGCGGGCTGGTCGCGGGCTGGCTGGCGCAGCGGGTGCCGGCCAGCGAGGCGCAGGTGTCGGTGCTGGCGCGCGGCGACACGTTGCAGGCGCTGCGCGGGCGCGGGCTGCAGATCGGCGCCGAGGCACCGATCGAGGTCGCCGCCAGCGACGACCCCGCTGCGCTGGGCGTGCAGGACCTCGTCGTCGTCGCCGTCAAGGGCCCGGCGCTGGCCACCGTGGCACCGGCGGTGCGTGCGCTCAGCGCGACGCACACCACAGTGCTGGTGGCGATGAACGGCGTGCCCTGGTGGTTCTTCGACGGCCTGCCGGGCGCCTGCGCCGGGCTGCGCCTGGCCTCGGTGGACCCGGGTGACGCGGTACGCGAGTTCGTCCCCACCCGCCAGGTGATCGGCTGCGTGGTGCACGCCAGCGCCACCGCGCCTGCGCCGGGCCGTGTGCACCACGCGGGCGGCAACGGGCTCATCATCGGCGAGCCCGCGGGCGGGCGCAGCGATCGCGTCGCGCGGCTGGAGGCGTTGCTCGCGCGCGCCGGCTTCGCGGTCACGGTGTCCGAGCGCATCCAGCGCGACATCTGGTTCAAGCTCTGGGGCAACATGACGATGAACCCAATCTCGGCGCTCACGCTCGCCCCTTGCGACCGCATCCTCGACGACCCGCTGCTGCGCGCCTTTTGCAGCGCCGTGATGCTCGAGGCCCAGGCCGTCGGCGCGGCGTTCGGCATCCCGATCGACCAGCAGCCCGAGGCGCGCCACGCGATCACGCGCAAGCTCGGCGCGTTCAAGACCTCGATGCTGCAGGACGTCGAAGCCGGCCGGCCGCTCGAGATCGACGCCCTCGTCGGCGCGGTGCACGAGATCGGTCGCCACCTCGGGCTGGCCACGCCCAACGTCGACGCGCTCCTCGGCCTTGTGCGGTTGATGGCGCGCCAGCGCGGGCTGTACCCCAACCCGGCCGAGCCGGCCGCACCCGCGGCGCCGGCCATCACCTGAATCGAGCCCCGCAATGGACCGCCACATCCTGAGCCCGCTGTTCGCGCCGAGCTCAATCGTCGTCTTCGCCGGCCCGCCGGAAGCGGCCGACGCGCCCTCGCCGCTGGCGCGCACGCTGCAGCGCGCGCTGGTCGACGGCGGCTACACCGGCACGCTCACCTGGCTCGACATCGGCATGAGCGGCACGCTGGCCGACCTGGCCCATTCGCGCGCCGACCTCGCGCTCATCGCACTGCCGGCCGAGCAAATCGCCGCGGCGCTTGAGATCGTCGGCCGCATCCGCTGCCGCAGCGCGGCGGTGCTGACCTGCGGGCTGACGCCGGCGCTGTGCGAAGAACTGCATTCGATCGCACGCCACCACGGCACGCTGCTTCTGGGACCGAACAGCCTGGGCTTCCAGCGCCCGGCGCTAGGGTTGAACGCGAGCGCGCTCGGGCCGCTCGCCGCGCCCGGCGCGCTCGCGCTGGTGTCGCAGTCGGGCGCGCTCACGGCGGGCATTCTCGACTGGGCGCGCGGCAACGGCGTGGGCTTCTCGACCGTGGTCTCGCTCGGGCCGAACACCGCGGTCGAGCTGCCCCAAGTGCTGGACTTCCTGGCCAGCGACGCGCAGACGCAGAGCATCTTGGTCTACATGGAGGGAATACGCAGCGCGCGCCGCTTCGTCAGCGCGTTGCGCGCCGCCGCCTACGCCAAGCCGGTGGTGGTGCTGAAGGCCGGGCGCAAGCCGGCCGGCACGCGCGCCGCGCTCACGCATTCGGCCGCGATCGTAGGCGCCGACGACGTGTTCGACACCGTGCTGCGCCGTGCCGGCGTGGTGCGCGTGCGCGCGTTCACGCAGTTGTTCTCGGCCGCCAAGTGCCTAGCCTCACGCTTCCGGCCGGTGGGCCAGCGGCTTGCGATCGTCACCAACGGCGGCGGCCCGGGCGTGCTCGCTGCCGACTGGGCGGGCGAGATCGGACTCGAGGTCTCGGCGGTGCACGACCTCGGTGAAGACGCCGACGGCCCGCGCTACCGCGCCGCGCTCGACGCCGCGCTCAACGACCGCGGCGCCGATGGCGTGCTGCTGATCCATTCGCCAAAGGCCGGCGGCGACCCCGAGGCGGTGGCGCGCGCGGTCGGCACCGGCTTCTCGCCCGCGGCCAAGCCGGTGCTCGGCTGCTGGATCGGCGACGCCGGCGTCAAGCCCGCGCGCGAGCACCTGAATGCGCTCAGGATGCCGAACTTCCGCACCCCGGAAGCTGCGGTCGACGCCTTCCACAGCATCGCCAGCCATTACCAGAACCAGCAGCTGCTGGCGCAGACGCCACCGCCGCTGTCGGAGCTGGCGCCGCCGGACGCCGAAGGCGCGCGCCTGCTCATCGAAGGCGTGCTCGCCGAGCGCCGCCGCGTGCTCACCGAGATGGAGAGCAAGGCGCTGCTCGCGGCGTTCCACATCCCCGTCACGCGCACGATGCTCGCGCGCAGCGCGAACGAGGCGATGCTGATCGCGAGCCAGCTCGGCTACCCGGTGGCACTGAAGATCGCGTCGCCCGATATCGCGCACAAGAGCGACGTGCAAGGCGTGGTGCTGGATGTCCACACTGCGGCGCAGGTGCGCGACCGCTACCTCGAGATGATGGACGCGGTGGCGCGCGCCCAACCGGGGGCGCGCATCGAAGGCGTCACGGTGCAACCGATGGCCGGACGCGCCCGCACAGGCCACGCCGATCGCACGCACGACGGCGTGCGGTCGGGGCCGGCGCGCGAGGTCTTCGTCGGCCTGAGCACCGACGAGCCATTCGGCCCGGTGATCACCTTCGGCGCCGGCGGCACGATGGTCGAGCTGCTCGCCGACCGCGCGCTCGAGCTGCCACCGCTAAACCAGTTCCTCGCGCGCCGGCTGATCGAGCGCTCGCGCGTGGCCGAGGCGCTGGGCGAATGGCGTGGTGCGCCCAGGGCCGACGTAGCCGCGCTCGAGCGCATCCTGCTGCGCGTCTCGGAGATGGTGTGCGAGCTGCCGCAGCTTCGCGAGATGGATATCAACCCGATCCTCGTTGACGCCGACGGCGCGATCGCGGTCGATGCGCGCATCGTCGTCGACCAGACGCCGGCCACCTCGGGCGGCGCGAGCCATTACGCGCATTTGGCGATCCTGCCCTACCCGGCGAGCCAGCAGCGCGACTGGCCGCTCAAGGGCGGAGGGCTGTACACGATCCGCCCGATCCGGCCCGACGATGCCGAGATGCTGCAGACCTTCGTGCGCAGCATGTCGGCCGAGAGCCGCTACTTCCGTTTCGCAAGCGCGATGCCCGAGATGCCGGCGCGCATGCTCGCGCGTTATACGCTGATCGACTACGACCGCGAGATGGCGCTGGTGGCGGTAATCAAGGAACGCCACACCGCCGCCGACGGCAGCGTCGGCGAAGCCGAACGCCTGATCGGCGTCTCGCGCTACATCACCAACCCCGACCAGAGCAGCGCCGAATTCAGCCTCGCGGTGGCCGATGACTTCAAGGGCCAGGGCCTGGGCTCGCGACTGATGCTTTCGATCATCGAGATCGCGCGCAGCAAGGGCCTGGTCGAGATCGTCGGCATGATCCTCGTGAACAACACCAACATGCTGCGCCTGATGACGCACCTGGGCTTCGCCGTCGCAGCCTACCCGGAAGACCCGGACTTCAGGCTCGCGACGCTGCGCTTGTAGGCGCGCGCCGCAGCGGCGGCGCGCTCAGTCGATCAGGCTGCCGTCGTCGGCGAAGAACGGGAACGGGCCCGCGTAGTCGCCGATGCAGGCCTGGTGGCTGACGAAGCCCGATCCCGTCCACCGGTGCAGCAGGTAGCCCGGAGGCTCCATGTTGAAGCGGCTCGGCGCGTCGTCGCGCAGGTCGAGCGCGACCTGGTGCGCCGTACTCGGGCAGGTCATCGCGGCGCGACCACCCACCCGCGCCTGGATGCTGCGATGCAGGTGACCGCACAGCACCAATTCGACCTGCGGGTGGCGGCCGACGACGCGGGAGAACTCGTCACGCCCGGCGAGGCCTAGCTTGTCCATGTGGCCAATGCCGGTGACGAACGGCGGGTGGTGCATCAGCACGACGGTGGGCCGCTGCGGCTGGCGCGCCAGCGTCTCGTCCAGCCACGCGAGCCGCTCGGCGCACAGCTCGCCCCCGCCCTGCATCGGCACCAGGGTGTCGAGGCCGACGATGCGCACCGGGTACGGCGCATCGATTGCGAACTGGAGGAAGCCCCGGGCCGGTAGATAGGCATGGTCGGCGAAGGCCGCGCGCAGCGCCGAGCGGTCGTCGTGGTTGCCCGGGACGACGACCAGCGGCGAGCCCAGCGGTTTCAGCAGCGAGCGCAGGTGCGCGTACTCCTCGGCGCGCCCGAGGTCGACCAGGTCGCCGGTGATCACGATCAGGTCGGGCTGCGGGGCGAGCCGCCCGAGCTCGGCCACGCAGCGCGCGAGCATCGCGGCCGTGTCGACTTTGCCGTAGGCGAGCGCGCCCGGCAGTTTGATGTGGGTGTCGGTGATCTGCGCGATCAGCATCAGGAATCCTTCTGTGAACGCTAGAAGGTCAGAAGATCCTGCGCATCGATGCGCAGGCCCAGGCGCTCACCTGGCCGCAGCGGCCGCCGCATTGCGCCTTCGAGTGTCACCGTCCGGTCGTCGCCGATGTCGACGAGCACGCGGCTGCGGTCGCCCAGGAAGAACGTCGCGCTCACGGTGCCACGCAGATCGGCGACCGCCTCGGATTCGGCAATGCGCACGTGTTCGGGGCGGAACAGGATCTCCTGCGCCCGCTCGGGACCCTGCGGCCAGGCGATGCTCCCGCCGCTGCAATGGAACGCGCCCGCCAGCATCCGCCCGGGCAGGCGGTTCATCGCGCCGATGAAGTCGGCGACGAAGCGCGACGCGGGCCGCTGGTAGATCTCGCGCGGGCTGCCGATCTGCTCGACGCGACCGTGCGACATCACGACGATGCGGTCACCGAGCGCCATCGCCTCGGCCTGATCGTGGGTGACGTAGACCGACGTGATGTGCAAACGCCGCAGCAGCGCGCTGATCTCGGTGCGCAAGGCCTCGCGCAGCTTGGCGTCTAGCGCGGTCAGCGGTTCGTCGAGCAACAGCGCGCGTGGCCGAACGGCCAGCGCGCGCGCAAGTGCGACGCGCTGGCGCTGTCCACCCGAGAGCTGGTCGACCTTGCGATCGGCGAGCGCCTCGATGCGCATCATCGCGAGCATCTCACGCACGCGCGCCGTGCGCTCGGCCGCCGGCGTGCGGCGCACCCTGAGACCGTAGCCGACGTTCTCGGCGACACTCATGTTCGGAAACAGCGCGTAGGACTGGAACACCATGCCGACGTTGCGCTGCGCGATGTCCAGTGCGGTAACGTCGTCGCCGTCGAACAGCACGCGGCCACCGGCATCGGGCCGCTCGAGGCCGGCGACGATGCGCAGCGTGGTGGTCTTGCCGCAGCCCGACGGGCCGAGCAGCACCAGCGTCTCGCCAGCAGCGATGCTCAGGTCGAGTGGCTCGAGCACCCTGGTGCCGTCGTCGAACGTCTTGGCGCAGGCCTGCAGCGTGATGGAGAGCGAGGCGGGAGCTTGCGTCATGGCGAGTCGGTAGCGGGTCGGTTGAGGTCGATCGCCAGCCGGCTCTTGCGCGGCCGGGCCAGGGCCTGCATCGCCAGCAGCAAGGGGACGATCACGGCGAAGAAGATCAGTGTGTACGCGCTACCGATCTCGAGCCGCAGCGACGCGTAGGCATCGGCCAGCCCGACCGGCAGCGTCTTCGTGAACGGCGTATGCAGCAGCCAGGTCATGTTGAACTCGCCCATCGACAGCGTCACGACCATCAGTGCGCCGGCCAGGATGCCGCTGCGGCAGTTCGGCAGCACGATGTCGAAGAAACGGCGCACGAACCCGGCGCCGAGCGACGCGGCGCCCTCTTCGAGCGTCTTCAGATCGATGGCCGCGAGCACGGCGGCCACCGATCGCACCATGAAGGGCAGCGTGAACAGCACGTGGCCGACGAGGATGAAGGTCCACGACGTGCGAAAGTCGCCCAGAGCGCCGTATGTCGTGATCAGACCCAGCGCGGTGGCCAGCCCCGGCACGGCCACCGGCATCACGAGCAGTTCCTCCACGAGCCTCGTCCAGCGGCTGCGGCCGCGCGCCAGTGCATAGGCCGCGGGCACCCCGAGCAGCAGGCACAGGCCCACGCAGGCGAGCGCGATGCCGATCGAAAGGAACAGCGTGTCGCGATAGCCCGACCAGACCTCGATGATCCAGCGCAGCGTCAGGCCACTGTTGATGCCGTCGAAGTAATTGACGGTGACGCCGGCCAGCATCGACAGCACCACCGGCGCGACGAGAAATGCGCAGACCGCGACCGTGAACGCGAGTTGCAGCCGGAAAAGCAGAGTGTTGCGCGGCATCACGAGCCACCTCAACCTGCGGCCGCGACGGTCGACCCCGCCGCGCTGCGCGCCAGCGCGAGGACGAGCCAGGTCACCGCGCCAAGCACGAAGCTAAGCGCCGCCGCCATCGCGATGTTGGCCGACAGCGTGAACTCGGTGTAGATCACCATCGGCAGCACCTCGATGCGCGCGGCCAACGTGAACGCGGTGCCGAAGGCGCCGACCGCTGTCGCGAAACAGATGGCGCCGGCCGAGATGAAGGCCGGCCGCAGGCCGGGCAGGATCACGTCGCGCACGACCTGCCAGGCCGACGCGCCGAGCGAGCGCGCGGCCTCCTCCAGGCGCGGGTCGAGCTTCTCGGCCGCAGCCATGATCGTCAGGATGGTGCGCGGGATCGAAAAGTAGACGTAGCCCATGAACAGGCCTGCGAGCGAGTAGGCGAAGACCATCCGGTCACCCGTCAATGCCTCGGTGATGCGGCCGATCAGCCCCTGGCGGCCGGCCAGCATGATGACCATGAAGCCGACGACGACCCCTGGGAAGGCCAGCGGCAGTGTGAGCATTGCCACCAGCGCCGCGCGGCCCGGGAAGCGCTGCCGCTGCAGAAACACGCCGCAGACGCCGCTGACGATCAAGGTGGCAACGGTCGTGGCCGTGGCCACTCCGAGGGTCGCCAGCAGCGCACGAAGGTAGCGCGCATCGGTCGCGATGGCCGCATAGGCGCGCCAGCCGGTGCTACCGGCGCCGCCGATCGCGAACAGGCGCCCCATGGGCAGGATGAAAAAGGCCGCGAAGAAGGCTGCAGCGGGCAGCAGCATCAGCATGGGCAGACGTTCTTCGCGGCGCACGGTGAGCCCTTTCGCTACTGCGGGCTACTGCACTTCGGCCTGGTAGCGTGCGACGATCTTCGCCTGCGCCGCAGCCAGTTTCTTCAGGTCGACGGCCTTGGCGCGCGCGTATTCGCTGTCAGGCAGGAACTTCGCCTTTGCCTCCTTCGAGAGGCGGTCGGCGAACACCGGGCGCAGGAAGGCGTTGCCCCACATCGCCTGGCTCTGGTCGCTGAGTACGAAATCGAGAACCTTCTTGCCGTTCTCCGGGTTCGGGCCGTTCTTGACCAGCCCCATCACGTACGGGAAGACCAGGGTGCCCTCCTTCGGGATCACGAAGCGCACTGGCGCCTTGTCGGTGTACTCGCCGCGATAGGCGTTGAAGTCGTAATCGAGCAGGATCGGGATCTCGCCCGAGATCACCCGCGCATAGGAGGTCTGCTTCGGCACGATCGGCTGGTTCTTTGCCAGCGCCTTGAAGTACTTGATGCCCGGATCGAGGTTGTCGTAGGTGCCGCCCAGCGCCAGGTTGACCGCCATCACGCCGAGCTGGCCGACCGCCGCAGAGGTCGGGTCGAGATAGCCGACCAGGCCCTTGTACTCGGGCTTGAGCAGATCCGCCCAGCTCTGCGGCACAGGGACCTTGCCCAGTGCGGCGGTGTTGACGAACAGGCCGAGCGTGCCGGAGTGGATCGTGAACCAGTAGCCCGCGGGGTCCTTCAGGTCGGCCGGGATCTTGTCCCAGTTCTTCGGCTTGTACGGCGTCAGCACGCCGGCGTCCTTGGCCGGGTCGGCCGCGATGCCGCCCAGGTAGGTCACGTCGGCAACCGGATGCGCCTTCTCGGCGATGAGCGCGGCGATCGCCTGGCCCGAGTTCTTGTTGTCCGGCGGCACCAGGATGCCCAGGCGCGAGCCGATTTCCTTCAGCTGCGAGCCCCAGTCAGCCCATTCGGGCGGGCAGTTGTAGCAGACGGCCTGAGGCTGGGCCTGGGCGACGCCGAGCGCGGACCAGCCGAGCGCGGCGAGGAGCGCGAGGCGTTTGAATGCCAGCAAGGACATGACGGTTTCCTTCAGGGTTGGGAAGTGGATGAATGAGCTGTGTCGTTGACGTCGGCGACGACCAGCCGCACGCCGGCGCGCGCGAGCATTTCCTCGATGGCCGGCGCGACGGCGCTGTCGGTGAAGACGACGCTGGCCTCGGTGATGTGCCCGGACCGGACCGTCGCGCCGCGGCCGAACTTGGAGCGGTCGAACACGAGGAAGCGCTGCCGGCAGTGGCGCGCGAGCTCGCCGCGCATGCGCCCCTCGTCGTGGTTGAAGTCGAGCAGGCCGCCGTCGTCCCCGACGCCGCCGACGCCGTAGATCCCGATGTCGACCGCGAAACTGCGGAAGAAGTCGTGCGCCTCGCCGGCGATCACGTCGCCGTCCAGGTTGCGCAGTCGCCCACCGGCGATCGTCAGCTCAAAGCTCGGATTGCGGCTGAGTGCGAGCGCAGCGTGGAGGTTGTTCGTCATCACGCGCAGGCGCCGTCGGTACACGAGCGCGTGGGCGCATTGCTCGGGCGTTGTGCCTATGCCGAGGAACAGCGACGCGTCGTCGGGCACGCACTCGGCGACACAGCGCGCGATGCGCCGCTTCGCGTCGTGGTTCAGCACCTGCCGCTGCGCATAGGCCATGTTCTCGATCACCGGCGGCATGTCGATGCCGCCGTGTCGCCGGCGGCACAGCCCGCGCTCAGACAGCAGGTTCACGTCGCGGCGGATCGTCTGGGTGGTCACGCCGAACTGCAGCGCGAGGCTCTCGATGGACTGGAAGCCATGGCGGCGCACGCAGTCGAGGATGCGCTGCACGCGCGCGCCGGCAGCGTGCGCGTCGATCGCGGCGAGCTCGTGTCCATCGGCACCGACGGTGTTCATACGAGCATCTTCGACGCTCGATATTGCAGCGTCGTGACGTTCATATGAATGTTTGGCGCCACCGCTGCGCAGCGCCGCCACCCGAGCCCCGAGGCCGGACCTGGCGCGCCGAAGGCGGACATATTGCGCACCGTAGGGCAGCGCCTTCGACGCTGACACGGTTCTGTCACCGAAGCGAACGAGGCTCGCTCGCGCGGCGCCGAACGCAGCTCGTGCCGCGTCGGTGCGATGTGCGCGGACATCCGCGCGGCCGGCGCCGCGAGCGGTCTAACGAGGAAAGAATTTGTCCGTGAACGCACCTTTGTCCACACCGGCCATGGCGGCCATGCGAAAGAGTCTCGACGAGGCGCTCAAGGTCCAGACCGTCGCGCAGGTGCTGGCCCGACGGGCCCTGCACGCTCACTACCAGCCCATCGTGCGACTGCGCGACGGCGAGGTGATGGGTCACGAGAGCCTGATCCGGGGGCCGGCGGATTCGTCGCTGCGTCTACCCGATGCGCTCTTCCGCGCTGCACGCACCGAAGGGCTTACGCTGCAGCTGGAACAGGCCTGCCTCAACGAAGGCCTGCGCAGCTGGACCCGCCATGGGCAGGATCGGCGCCTGTTCGTCAACCTCAGCGCGGACTCGGTGGTCAAGCTGGTCGAGAGCCTGACGCTGAGCGGCGTTGTCCAGGCACTGGGGGCCTTTTCTGTAGCGCCGTCAGCGCTGGTGATCGAGATCACCGAGCACGAACATGTCGTCGACCTGCCGCGGCTGATCCAGGCCGCGTCCGGACTGCGCGCGCAGGGGCTTCGTTTCGCGCTCGACGACTTCGGCGACGGGCGATCCAGCCTGCGCCTGTGGGCCGAGCTGCTGCCCGAGATCGTCAAGATCGACAAGTACTTCGTCCACGACGTGCACAACGAGGCGGTGAAGGTTCAGACCCTCAAGGGCCTGGTACGCTTTGCCGAGACCTTCGGCACGACGCTGGTCGCCGAGGGTATCGAGACCGAGGCCGAGTTGCGCATCGTGCGCGACCTCGGGATCGAACTCGGGCAGGGCTACTTCCTGGGCCGCCCGGACCCCGTTCCGGCCGCGACCGTGCTCGCGCCCGCCGGCGCCGTGATCGCGAGCGCCGAGATCGCCGTGCTGCCCGAGATGACCCGGGCCGCGGGCGCCGGCTTCACGGTCGAGCGCTTGGCCAACCGCGTCGTGCCTATCGGTCCCGAGGTCTCGGTCGACGAGGTCGCCAGGGCCTTCGCCGACGCGGCCGAGCTGCGCGCGGTCGCGCTCGTCGAGAACGGCCGCCCGGTCGGGCTGCTGAACCGGCAGGCCTTCGTCGACCGCTACGCGAAGCCCTACGCGAAAGAGCTCTACGGTCGCAAGCCCTGCATCATCTTCGCCAACACGACGCCGCTGGTCCTTGACAAGCACACCGGGCTCGACGCGCTGACGGCGGTTCTCACGTCGTCGGACCAGCGCTACCTCACCGACGGCTTCATCGTCACCGAAGGCGGGCGCTACCTGGGGCTTGGGTTTGGCGAACAGCTCGTCAGAGTCGTCACCGAGGCGCGGATCGAGGCGGCGCGGCATGCCAATCCGCTGACCTTCCTGCCCGGCAACATACCGATCACCGAGCACATCGAGCGCCTGCTCGCGAGCGGCGGCGCGTTCGTAGCGTGTTACGGCGACCTGAACGACTTCAAGCCCTACAACGACCACTACGGCTACTGGCGCGGCGACGAAATGATCCGCCTCGTCGCGCGCACGCTGGTGTCGCACTGTGACCCGCGCCGCGACTTCGTCGGCCACGTCGGCGGCGACGACTTCGTGGTGCTGTTCCAGAGCGACGACTGGCTCGAGCGTTGCGAGCGCATCGTCGCGACCTTCAACGACGGAGCGCGCTCGCTCTTCGATGACGAGGCGCTCGCCCGGGGTGGCATCGAGGCCGAGGACAGGCACGGCGTGATGCGCTTCTTCCCCTGCACCACGCTGTCGATTGGCGCCGTGCCGGTGCGTCCCGGCGTCTTCAGCCGGCCCGCCCAGGTCGCGTCCGCCGCCGCAGCCGCGAAGCACCAGGCCAAGCTGTCGAGCCTCGGCCTGGCCGTCGAGAGCGCTTGAGCACGATGGCACCAAACCGCCGCGTGGCCAGGCCGCACTCCGGCTTCTCATTGCATTCAGTCACCATGACCAACTGGCTTTCCCGAATGTCCGTGACCGCCAAGCTGGCGACGATCGTCGCCCTCGCGCTGGGCGCCCTCGCCGCTGTCACCTTCAATGGGCTGCGCGCGCTGTCGTCCGCCGGTGCCGCGACTCTGGGCGTGATGGACAATGAGCTCGTCGTCGTCCGGGACCTGGGCCAGGCCCGCCTCTCGGTCAGCAAGCTGCTGCGCGAAGAGAAGGACTTGCTTCTCAATCTCGGCGACGAGAAGGCGTTCGCTTCGCATTTCGTCGAGTGGGGCAACGAGGAAGGCATCGCCGAGGCCGGAGTCCGATCGATCATCGGGCGCCTGGATGTCGGCGAGCGTCCCCGCATCGATCCGGTACTGGCCCACCTGGCCCGCTACCGCAAGGGCGTCGAGGCCATCGTCCAGCGGGTCAGGACGGGCGAGATCAACGACCCCTGGTCGGCCACCAGGGCCGTCGAGCCGCTGAAATCCGAGGTGGCGGCGATCGACCAGGGGCTCGACGAGTTGGTCCGTCTGGTCGGGCTGCACGTACAGTCGCGCCGGATTTCCCTCCTGTCCGCAGCTCGGACCCAGCGTGTCCTCAGTCTGGTCACGGTGGCGGCCGCTGCAGCCCTGCTTGCCGCACTCGCCTGGGCCGTCAGCCGCAGCATCACCCGGCCACTGGCGAGCGCGATAGCGGCGCTCGATCGCGTCGCGGCGGGCGACCTCACGCAGACCATCGGCGCCCGCGGCAGCGACGAACTGGCGCGGATGACGCTCCAGCTCGCCCGCATGCAGGACGCGCTGCGCGCGCTGGCGGCCGGCATCCGGGACAGCGCCGACGGCGTGGCCCGCGCCAGCGCCGAGATCGCACAGAGCAACCTCGACCTGTCGAACCGCACCGAGCAGCAGGCCTCGAGCCTGCAGCAGACCGCAGCATCGATGACGCAGATGTCGAGCACCGTGCGCGCCGGCGCCGACGCCGCCCGGGACGCGGCGAGGCTCGCCGTAGGCGCGACCGCAGCGGCGACCCGCGGCCGGCAACTCGTCGATCAGGCCGTCGCGACGATGGTCGAGATCGAGACCTCGAACCGGCGCGTCGCCGACATCGTCGGCGTCATCGACGCGATCGCGTTCCAGACCAACGTGCTCGCGCTGAACGCGGCGGTCGAGGCGGCACGCGCAGGCGAGCAGGGCCGCGGGTTCGCCGTCGTCGCGGCCGAGGTGCGCGCGCTCGCGGGCCGCAGTGCCGCGGCCGCGCGCGAGGTCAAGGCGCTTATCGCGGCCAGCGTCGAGCGCGTGACCGGCGGCGCCGCGGTCGTGACCGAGGCGGGAGGAGCGATGGAAGAGATCGTGCAGCGGGTGGTCCAGATGAACCAGCTGATCGGCCGCCTCAGCAAGGCGGCTGCGGAGCAGAGCCAGGGGATCGGGGATATCGGTCGGACCTTGAGCCAGCTCGACAGCGCCACACAGCAGAACGCGGCGCTGGTCGAACAGTCGGCCGCCGCCACGGACAGCCTGAAAGGTCAGTCCGCGCGACTGGCCGAATCGGCCACGGTGTTCCGATTGACCTGACGCGCACGTCGCGCAGTGGCCTCTCGAAGCCGGGCTGCCCGACGCGGCCGGCGCCCTCAGCGCTTCAGCACCTTGGGCACCGGGTTCGGCCGCAGGCGGAATGCGTCGGGCAGACCCGAGCCGAGGAGCGGACGCAGGTACATGCGAAAGGCGTCGGTGATGTCGGTACCGTTGTCGGCGATGAAGGCGTCGTCCATCGTGCGCGTCCTGCCGGCCACGGCCTCCAGCGGCACGAGCTCGTAGTCGACCGAATAGAAGCCGGTGCGCTTGATCGCGACCGAGCCGTCGCGGCCGGCGGTGTAGGCGAACTGAACCGCCTTCTCGCCGACCTCGCGCGCCTCGCGCTGGTCGACGTCGCTGACGCAGCCGACGAAGCTGCGCTGCAAGTAGCCGAAAGTGTCGCCGCGCACGCGCTTGAAGCCGAGCTTGCCCTTGATCTCCTCGCACAGCAAATCGGCGAGCGCGCCGCTGCCCGAGAGCTGCACGTTGCCGTGCGCGTCGCGCTCGAGGTCCTGCGCGAGCTGGGCCAGGATGGGCGTGCCGGCTGCGTCGTGGATGCCTTCGCTGACGGCGACGACACAGCGGCCGTGGCGCGCGTTGGCGGCCTTCACGTCGGAGAGGAACTTGTCGATCGAGAAATCCCGCTCCGGCAGGTAGATCAGGTGCGGGCCGTCGTCGGGAAACTTCTTGCCCAGCGCCGACGCGGCGGTGAGGAAGCCGGCGTGGCGGCCCATCACGACGCCGACGTAGATGCCAGGCAGCGACGCGTTGTCGAGGTTCGCACCGGCGAAGGCCTGGGCGACGAAGCGCGCGGCGCTCGGGAAGCCCGGAGTGTGGTCGTTCGCGACGAGGTCGTTGTCGATCGTCTTCGGAATGTGGATCGAGCGCAGCGGGTAGCCGGCCCTCTTCGCCTCCTCGGCGACGATGCGCACGGTGTCCGACGAGTCGTTGCCGCCGATGTAGAAGAAGTGCTCGATCTCGTGGGCCTGAAGCACCTTGAAGATGGCCTGGCAGTAGGCGAGGTCGGGCTTGTCGCGCGTCGAGCCGAGCGCCGACGACGGCGTGCTCGCGACCAGCTCGAGGTTGTGGCTGGTCTCCTGCGTCAAGTCGACGAAATCCTCGTCAACGATGCCGCGCACGCCGTGGCGCGCACCGTAGACGCGCTTCACCTCGTGCTGGCGGCGTGCCTCGAGCACGACGCCGACGAGCGACTGGTTGATCACCGCGGTGGGGCCGCCACCCTGGGCGACGAGAATCTTTCCGGACGACATGGCGCTGTGTACCTCCGGCGCCGATTGTGCGTCAGCCGCCGCGTCCGGCCGCGTAGACGGCGGCCTGCACGCGCGAGGTCAACGCGAGCTTGCGCAGGATGTGCTGGACATGGATCTTCACCGTCGGCTCGGCGATGGCAAGCGCACGCGCGATCTCCTTGTTGCTCGCGCCGCGCGCGATCTGCGTCAGGATCTCGCGCTCGCGCGGCGACAGGCTATCGATCGGGTCAGCGCTCGCGGGCGCGACCTCGGGGGTGCGGGTGGCGCGGAACGCGTCGGCGAGCTTGGCCGTCATCTCGGGGCTGAGCGTCGATTCGCCACGCGCCGCGCGTTCGATCGCACTCGCAAGCATCTCGCTGTCCACCGTCTTGAGCAGGTAGCCGCGCGCACCGGCGCGCAGCGCGGCCGCCAGGTCCTCGGCGTCCTCGCTCACTGTCAGCATCAGCACCTGCGCCTCCGGCGCCACCTCGCGCAGCCCGGGCAGCGCGGCGACGCCGTCGACGCCGGGCAGGTGCTTGTCGAGCAGGATCACGTCGGGCCGCGCCGCGCCGGCGCGGCGCTGCGCCTCGCCGGCGTCGCCGGCTTCGGCAACGACCTCGAATCGCGCATCGGTCGAGAGCAGCGCCACCAGGCCGCGCCGGAACAGCGTGTGGTCATCGACCACCATCACGCGGATCACACTCACGTGCCCCCCCTGCCGGCCAGCACGCAGCGTGACGGGCGCAGACTCATGCCGCCAGCGCCTGCGTGCCCGGCAGCGTCAGCACGACCCGGGTCCCGCCCTCGTCCGCCGCCGCGACGCTGACGCTGGCGCCGATGCGCGCGGCGCGCTCGCGCATGATGCGCAGCCCGACATGGGTCTCGTCGGCGGCCGCCGCGGCGGTGCCGGGGCCGCAGCCGTCGTCGCGCACGCTCACGCACCAGCGCGGCGACTGTTGCACGTCGACCCAGACCCGGCGCGCGCGCGCGTGCTTGCGCACGTTCGACAAGGCCTCCTGCACGACGTGCAGCACCTGCACCTGCACGTCGGGCGCGAGCGGCAGGCCGTCGCCTTCGATCGCAAGCCGGGTCTGCAAGCCGGTCTGGTGCTCGAACTTGCGCAGCGTGGTCTGCAGCGCGGGCGTGATGTCCTCGGCATTGGTGCGGGTGCGGAAGTGCAGCAGCAGCTCGCGCACGTCGCCGGTGCTCTCGTGCACGCCGGCGTCGAGCTCATCGAGAACGCGCTCGACCTGCTCGGACCGACCGCGGCGCAATGCGTCGCGCAGCAACTGGACCTGGATCTTCAGGAACGCCAGGCTCTGCGCGATCGAGTCGTGCAGCTCGCGCGCGAGCAGGCCGCGCTCCTCGGCCACCGCCGCTTCGCGCTCGAGCGCGGCGGCGCGCAGGCCTTCCATTGCGCCGGCCAGGTGCGCGGCCAGTGTCTCGATCAGCGCGCNGTCGTCGTCGCCCAGGCGCGGCTCGCCTCGGTAGAAGAGGTCTACCTCGGCCAACATGCGCTCCTGCTGGCGCACCGGGACGCTGAGCAGGTTCTCGAAACCGGCGCGCGCGCAATGGTCCAAGCGGGCGTCGCTGCGGATCGCGATCACGCGCGTGCTCGGCGCCGCATTCGATTGGCCGCACAAGCAGGCGCCGGTGGGCACGCAATGTTCGCCGTCGATCAGCGCTTGCGGCAGGCAGTCGCTGGCGAGCATCAGGTAGCGCCGGTTCGACTCGTCGGCCCAACGGATCGCCGCCGCATCAGCATGCCCGGCCTGGCGCAGCCGGCGGACGAAGCCGCGCGCAAGCTCGTCCAGCGCGCCGGCGCGCGACGCGAATGCGCTCGCGTCGTACAGCGCGGCCAGGCGCGCGCGCTCGGCCTCCAGACCGAGCGTCTTCTCGCGCACCTTGGTCTCGAGGTTCTGGTACAGACCCTGCAAGGTGCTAGCCATCCG
>JGI20214J51650_10001187_pt1 | contig 16548 bp, 9 predicted proteins | sample WetSurMetagenome_FD_51650 | JGI IMG/M metagenome (IMG submission 51650) | reverse complement strand
TAAACGGCGAATGCGGCGGGCTTTACGGTTTTGTATCTTCACATGCCACCAACTCATTTGATGTAGCTCTTCTGAGTCTGCTGTTTATAAAGAAAAGGTGGTATACTATCAGTATCATTCTTTGGGCATGTGTAATTGGTTATAGCAGGATATATCTTGGAGTACACTATCCGGGCGATGTGATATGTGGATCAATACTTGGGGCATTTATCGGCTGGAGCATGTATCAGCTTTATATCCTTACAGATAAAACTATATTAATAAATAAGCCATATTTTAATCCGACTTCAATTCGCCCTCCCTCCCGATAGCTATCGGGACCCCCTAAAGGGGGGCAAATCAGGCGAAAAAAAGTGGCATTGAGAAGCAGTTTGAAGATCAATGTATTGCCTAAATCCTGATACCACCGATCCGTTTTTCAATCTTGCGATTGAAGAAATCCTCTTAAAAAACAGCAAAGAAGAATATCTGATACTTTATGTCAACGATCCTGCAGTAATAATCGGCAAGCATCAATCGGGTCATCGCGAGGTAAACACCAGGTTCGTCACTGAAAATAATATTCCGGTAGTAAGGAGAATTACCGGAGGTGGAACAGTGTTTCATGATCATGGCAATCTGAATTTTAGTTTTATCAGGCAAAGCGAAAGCGGAAAACAGGTTGACTTCAGGAAATATACCAAGCCAGTAATTGACTTTTTAAAATCGGTAGGAGTTGAGGCAGTGTTTGAAGGCAAAAATGATCTTAAAGTTGGTGGATTGAAGATATCAGGAAATGCCGAACACATATATCACAACAGAGTACTACATCATGGTACGCTACTTTTCAACACCTCTCTTGATATTCTCAGAAATTCGTTACGGAAAGATAGCTCATGCTTTACATCCAGGGCTGTAGCTTCGAACCCTTCTCCTGTTGCAAACATTAGCGGGATAATTAATCTTTTCAGAAACATCCATGAATTCAGATCTGCAATACTGAATTACTTTCTGCATAATTTCCCTGATATTATGCCTTATGAATTATCCCCGTTAGAAACTTTTAAAGCTGAATCTCTGAGTAATTCAAAATTCAGAACATGGGAATGGAATTGGGCGTATGGTCCGGAGTATACTTATACCAGGAGTTTTAAAATCAATGAAGTACATCATCTCTGTACTCTTTTTATTAAAGATGGTATTGTTGGTAAAAGTTCCATTGAAGGAAGCGTTAGGCTTAAGGATGTTTCAAAAAAACTAACTGGCTGTAAGCATATGGTAAAGGATTTCTCGGAATTTTTTCGAAATGAAAATATTATTTTAACTGAAGAGGAAATCTATAATTTTTTTTAATTTGCTAATTTAACAGAGACGAATATTAGGTACATCTCAAGGGTCCACAGAAAATTACTTGTCGGAGCTGTTGGAAAAGCTGGAATCCATTAACCGCAAAGGGCGCAAAGTCCCGATAGCTATGTATTTCTTCACAATTCATGTAACACTTTTTTAGTATAAAAATTATGCCTTTTTTTCTGATCTTAAAAACCCCCATCCTAGCCCCCGCCGAAGCGGGGCGGGCTTTCCCCCAGGGGGGAAGGAACAAAACCTCCCGCTTAGGCGGGATTAGAAAGGGGGTAAAAGCCTCATAAAAATGAATAAATTTGTTACTAAAATACTGAAGTATTACATAGCTATCGGGATGAATTATAATATCTTGACTTTGCGTACTTAGCGGTTATAAAGGACTTTTTCAATAACCCCGATTTGAGATTGGTTATAAAAATGACTGACACAACAAAGACTTGAAGAATACAGAGGAAATAGAACTTAAATGGATATATTAAAATCATTAATCGTTTGGTTGATTGGCATCTGCTATGTGATTGTCACTTTTCCGCTGACTCTGTTACTCTGGATACTTACTTTCCCGTTCGACAGAGACAAAGTGATTATCCATATGTTCCTGATGTACCAGAGTCTGATTTTATCGTACTTAATACCAATCTGGNAAATCCGGATTGAAGGAAGAGAAAAAGCTCAAAAATCAACTACATACGTTATTATCTCAAATCATCAGTCGATACTCGATATTTTATTAATCAACTGCCTCAGATATAAATATAAATGGATCTCAAAAATCGAGAATTTAAATGTCCCTGTTATTGGCTGGTATCTGAAAATGGCTGATTATATTATTGTTGATCGNGTAAATGATGATAGCAAAACCAGAATGCTTGACAGGTCCTGTAATTATCTGAAAAAGGGGATCTCAATTATGCTGTTCCCCGAGGGGACCCGTTCTTTGAACAATGAGATCGGTTTTTTTAAAAGGGGTGCTTTTCAACTGGCAATTCAGACGAATACTGCTTTATTGCCGGTTCTTATTGATGGAACCGGAGGCATTCTTCCTAAACATGGTCTGATTTTCAGAAGCAGGCATCACATCATGATCAGAGTTCTTGAGCCGGTTGATCCNGCTGATTTTGGCACTGATAATCCTGAAATCCTTGCCCTCAAAATAAGCACAGCTATGAAATCGGCTTTGGCAGAGTTGAGATCTGAAAAAAAACTTTGATGGCACACAGCTTGTCATATCGGAGAATGCTCACCAGGATGGGTTATTATAACTATCAGAATGGACTGATTTATCGATTTTTAAACCAAAAAAACGGATGGGAGAGCCACCTTGAGAATTGCAGACGGCTGATTCTGAAAGCGCTCGATATTTATAATCCCGAAAAGGTAACTGTCCTTGGCAGTGGTTGGCTGCTTGATCTCCCTTTTGCCGAAATGGTCGAGAGAACCAAAAGGATCTCACTTGTTGATATTGTGCATCCACCTGATGTAATTAAACAGGTGGAAGCATTCAATAATGTAGAACTAATTGAGCTGGATATTACAGGAGGATTAATTGAGGAAATCTGGAACAAAACAGGAAAATACAGCTTCTTTAACAGAATCCGGTCATTGGAGAGTATTCCCGTAACCGGATTTAGTCAGGATGTAGACCCTGGCATGGTTATTTCCCTTAATATTCTGACTCAGCTTGAATCACTGCTGGTAAATTTTCTTAACAAGAGATCAAAGATAAAAGATGAAGAAATTAACATTTTCAGAGCTGAAATACAGAAGCACCATATAGATTTTCTTTTGAAACACAGGTCAGTTCTTATTTCAGATTATGCAGAGGTTATTACCAGCAGGACAGGAAGTGTCAAAACAATTACTACATTGTTAACGGATCTTCCACCTTTTCAGTCTAAGGAAGAATGGACCTGGAACTTTGACCATACCGGTGCAGATCTGTATAACAGCAGAAGCCAGTTTAAAGTCGTTGGCTTAATTCATTGATTTAATGAGTAAAGAGGAGATTAAGGAAAAATATCTAAGCTCTGTAGACTCGTACAGGCTTCTTGAAAAAAAAAGAGAAAGGTTTTTAACAATTCTCTCGGTGTTAAGGTTTCTCACTTTTTTTGGAGGCTTAATCCTTGTTTGGATAGGATTTACTTTCAGTATTTCTGTTGGAATCATCATAATAGTGTTACTGACAATATTATTTCTATGTCTTTTGAAACTTTATGCGGAATATTCAGAAAAAAGGGAATTTTATAGCAACCTTGCTTATATAAATCAAAACGAAGCAGATGCGCTTTCAGGAAATCTGAATGCTTTTAATGCTGGTGATTCATATACTGATGTCCGGCATGATTTTTCATTTGATGTGGATCTCTTTGGATCATCTTCACTGTTTCAATATCTCAACAGGACTGTAACTGAATATGGAAGGGACATGCTTGCCAGCTGGTTGTCTGATCCTTTCAAACTATCTAAAGAATTGAAGCCACGCCAGGAAGCAATAAAAGAACTTGCTTCAAAAGATAAATGGAGACATGAATTTATGGCTTCAGGTATGAAGACGCCACTTGACAAAAATGAAATATCTGCTCTTCTTGACTGGATGGAGGAAACTGCGTCATTAAGCTCTTCTTTATTGAAAAAAATACTGATCATTAGTCTTCCGGCAGCAGTACTTGTTACACTCGTACTTGCCATAACCGGTGTTATACCATACTCGATTTTCATCTTTTTCTTTCTTGTAAACCTGCTTTATGTATCATTTGGACTTAAAAAAACAAACAGAATACATAATGCCTTGTCGCGTAAATACAAATTTTTATCTTCAATTGAAAGATTACTTAGAGCATTTGAAAATGAGTCATTTAGTTCTTCCATATTAAATGAAATTAAACTGAACATTTCAGGGAAATCTGTCTCAGCAGCATACTCGGTAAGGAAACTCGGCAGGCTCATCCAGGCATTTGACAGCAGAAGCAACCAGATTGTAGGACTGATTTTGAACGGTTTATTTTTATGGGACTATCAAAGTATTATCAGACTGGAAAAATGGAAAGCGGAGTATAAGTTCAGGTTTCCGGTCTGGCTTCAAATGCTTGCACAGGTAGACGCTTTCGTCAGTCTTGGCAACTATTCATATAATAATCCTGATTTTGCATATCCGGTTTTATCTGAAAGCCAGGATGTGTTTTCAGCAAAAAACCTGGGGCATCAACTGATTGATGAAGGGAAAAGAGTATGCAACGATTTCTTCCTCGGAAAATTGGGAACGGTATGCATAATTTCAGGGGCAAATATGGCGGGGAAAAGTACTTTCCTGAGGACTGTTGCAATAAACTACATTCTTGGAATGGCAGGTGGACCCGTTTGTGCCTCAGAAATGAATTTCATTCCGGTTAAGCTTTTTACGAGTATGCGCACAATGGATTCACTTTCAAAAAATGAATCATATTTCTATGCTGAATTAAGAAGACTGTTTTTGCTTAAATCCATGATAGAAAAAGGTGAACCGGTTTTTTTTATTCTCGATGAAATACTTAAGGGGACTAATTCTGCAGATAAAAGTAAGGGGTCATTGTTATTTCTTGAGAAAATTGTGGAAAAAGGGGGAACAGGCCTGATTGCAACACATGATACATCACTTGGGAAAATGGAATATGATCATAGGGGAACAATAATCAATAAATGTTTTGAAATTGAAATTGATGGCGAAAATATTAGATTTGACTATAAAATTCAGGATGGGGTAACTCAAAAGATGAATGCAGTGTTTCTGATGAATCAGATGGGTATTCTCGACTAATAAAGCGTCACGTTCTAAAAAAGATGTACTAAAAAGAGAGTTAATTAACAGGCACTATAAATTAAGGCATTTATGAGTACGATCAGAGAGGAAAATGGTACGGCCGGCATAGAATTAAAAAGGGATCTGGGTCTTACAGCTGCTATAGCTATAGTAGTGGGAAACTGCATTGGTTCAGGAATTTTTACATCGGCAGCATCTCTGGCAGCTGCTTCAAATCCTAAGACTGCAATACTTGCCTGGATAATAACTGCAGCGGGTTCCTTATTGTTAGCACTCAGTTTTGCCAGTCTCGGTACAGCTCTTCCAAGGACTGGAGGGCCGATTGTATATACAAGAGCCGCCTTTGGGGATTTTGCCGGATTTTTAATAGCATGGACCTACTGGATTGGTGCCTGGGTGGGCAATGCAGCAATCATAACAGGATTTATGATGTATTTTACATATTTTGTTCCGGGTCTGGCAACTCCATTGCTGGCATTTCTTATTACTTCAGGAGTCTTGTGGTTTTTCACCATTGTAAATATTCTGGGTGTAAAAGGAGCAGGCAGGGTGAGTGTTGTGACTACTGTTCTAAAGGTAGGCGCACTTGTGGTATTTGTTGTGATAGCTGCAATGCATTTTAATCCGGCTATGCTGAACACTGTGTCAAGTGCAAAGGTATCCGGAATGAGCACCTTACCGGCCGCAATCGCAATTGCCTTATGGGCTTTCGTTGGAATCGAAAGCGCCACTGTACCGGCCGGAGAAATAAGAGACCCGCATAAAAACATCAGAAAAAGCACTATATATGGGACATTGGTGGCAGCTTTCATATATATTCTGGTTTCTGTGGTTGCTATGGGAGTTCTTGACCAGGCTACTCTGGCAGGCTCAAATGCGCCTCTTGCAGACATAATCAATGCTGCCACGGGAGGAACCTGGGGAGGAAATTTTGTTGCATTAGGAGCAATAGTATCTACTCTTGGTGCTTCCTCAGGCTGGATACTTACAACAGCGAGGAGTGCATTCGGAGCTTCGCAGGATAAACTTTTTCCGGAAGTATTCGGGAAAATTCATCCAAAATTTCTGACACCTGTTAATTCTCTGATAATTAGCGCTCTGGCAGCCAATCTATTGCTGATATTAAACTATATGGGTACCTTAAGTTCAGCTTTCAACTTCATGCTTTTACTGGCAACGCTTGCATTTTTGCCTGCCTATGCATTTTCAGCGGCGGCAGATATAGTACTCCTGAAGAATCGCTCTCCTCATTTTAATCTTTTCAGTTTTCTGAAGAATTCCTTTTTTGCCCTTCTTGCGTTTGGATATTCAATATATGCGATCTACGGCACTGGAGCAAAAGTTGTGATGTACGGGTTTATATTGATGTTAATAGGTATCCCGGTCTATCTGTTCATGATACTTCAGAATAATAAGAAAGACAAACTGGTTGACAACTTAAGAAAGGATGCAGGAGTGGGGCCCACCTAAATCCCCCATATGGGGGACTTTCAGCTATCGGATGCTCTGGATTGCTTCGTCTCTGTCAGCTGGCGGATGCTCCCATTGACACTGAAACCTATTTGAATTTGTTAAGCCCCCCATTTGGGGGGTTGGGGGGTTGATATTTTGGGAAATAAGAACCCTTTTTTAATTCTTCTGCATCTCATTTATCAACATTATTGCTGAAATTGTAATTATCATTTAATCAGCTAAATATTTTAGATACAGACTGATTACTACTTTTTCATTGTTAAATTTCATTCCGATTGTTGAAAAATTGACAAATAACACCGGTTGTAAATCGTTATATTTGCGCAAAATTTCTGCAAAATGTCAGTTGGGTATTCAGAAGAACATATAAAGACACTGGAGTGGAGAGAACATATCCGCCTCAGGCCCGGTATGTATATCGGAAAACTTGGCGATGGTTCTTCTCAGGACGATGGTGTTTATGTACTTCTCAAAGAGGTTATGGATAATGCTCTCGATGAGTACATGATGGGATATGGGAAAAAAATTGACGTATCCATAAATGGCAAGGAGGTCAGAGTTCGGGATTATGGCCGGGGAATTCCCCTGGGAAAAGTTCTTGATGCCGTTTCCAAAATGAATACCGGCGCCAAGTATGATTCAAAAGCATTTAAAAAATCTGTAGGACTTAACGGAGTAGGAGTAAAAGCGGTTAATGCCCTTTCCAGCAAATTTGTCATCAGGTCCATTCGCGAAGGACAGGTTAAGCAGGTAGAATTTGAACACGGAAGAACCGTTATGGATTTTCCGCTTGAAGCTACCAAAGAAGAAAATGGTGTTGAGGTAATTTTTCAGCCCGATGAAGAGATGTTCGGCAACTACTATTACATCTCGGAGTACGTGGATACAATGCTGAAAAACAATGTCTATCTGAATTCTGGTCTCATAATAAACTTTAATGGTAATAAGTTCTTCTCCAGGAATGGTCTGGTAGATCTGCTTAATGAGAACATGAACAAAGAAGGTCTCTATCCTATAATTCATCTGACGGGCGAAGATATTGAGATTGCTTTCACTCATGGTCTTCAATATGGTGAAGATTATTACAGTTTTGTCAATGGTCAGAACACATCCCAGGGGGGAACTCATCTTATTGCTTTCAGGGAAGCTATTGTGAAAACGATCAGGGACTTTTATAAAAAAGATTATGACCCCGCCGATATAAGATCTTCAATAATTGCAGCCATCAGCATAAAAGTTGAGGAACCTATCTTTGAATCACAGACAAAGACTAAACTGGGATCAAAAGATATGGGACCGGAAGGCCCCTCTGTAAGAAATTTTATCAGCGAATTTATAAAGAAACAGCTCGACGATTTTCTTCATAAAAATCCTGAAACAGCCAGGATTATTCTGAAGAAGATTCAGGACTCCGAGAAAGAGAGAAAAGCAATTTCCTCTATTCAGAAACTGGCNAGGGACAGGGCAAAAAAAGTTAGTCTGCATAACAAAAAATTAAGAGACTGCCGTATTCATTATAATTCCAACGATTCGAATAAACTCGATTCAACACTTTTTATAACCGAAGGTGATTCGGCCAGCGGATCAATAACCAAATCGAGAAATGTGGAGACACAGGCTGTCTTCAGTCTCAGGGGAAAACCACTTAACTGCTATGGTCTCACAAAGAAAATAGTTTACGAGAATGAGGAGTTTAACCTGCTACAGGCAGCTCTTAATATTGAAGACGGGATTGAAAACCTCAGGTATAATAACGTTGTAGTAGCCACTGATGCCGATGTTGACGGGATGCACATCAGATTACTGCTGCTAACATTTTTCCTGCAGTTTTTTCCCGACCTGGTTAAAAAAGGGCATGTTTTTATACTGCAGACTCCCCTCTTCAGGGTTAGGAATAAAAAGGAAACCAGGTACTGCTATTCGCCCGATGAAAAGGCTAAAGCTATTGCGGCTTTAGGACCAAATCCTGAAATGACACGGTTTAAAGGACTCGGAGAGATNTCACCCGATGAATTCAAACACTTCATCGGAAAAGACATGCGACTTGAGCCGGTGAGGATGAAGAAAAATGACTCTATAAACGGATTTCTTGAATTTTTTATGGGTAAAAACACACCTGACAGGCAGGATTTTATTATTGATAATCTCAGAGTTGAAGAAGATATTGTTGAGGAGGAAAAACCACTGAATTTGATTAAGGAAGTCTAGGTTTATTTATGGAAGAAGAACCCGATATAACAAATGCAGAAGGCAATGTCCCGGGCCCATCGGGACCAGCAGCTCTTCATTCCGTAACTGCGCTCTCAGGCATGTATCAGGACTGGTTCCTTGATTATGCCTCGTATGTNATTCTTGAGAGGGCTGTACCTCACCTTCACGACGGACTGAAACCTGTTCAACGTCGAATACTTCATTCGATGAAAAGAATGGACGATGGCCGTTACAATAAGGTAGCCAATATCATCGGACATACAATGCAGTTCCATCCTCATGGCGATGCCTCAATAGGTGATGCTCTGGTGCAGCTTGGACAGAAAGAACTTCTGGTCGATATGCAGGGTAACTGGGGTAACCTGCTTACAGGCGATGGTGCTGCAGCACCCAGGTACATTGAATCGCGACTTTCAAAATTTGCACTTGAGGTTGTATTTAACCATAAGACAACCGAATGGAAACTTTCTTACGACGGCCGTAATAAAGAGCCTGTAACACTCCCTGTTAAATTTCCGTTACTTCTGGCTCAGGGTGGAGAGGGAATTGCTGTTGGTCTGGCATCAAAAATCCTGCCTCATAACTTCAATGAACTGATCGACGCGTCAATTGACTACCTGCAGGGAAATGATTTCGTTATCTATCCCGATTTTCCTACAGGCGGATTGGTGGATGTCTCAAAATATAATGATGGTCAGAGAGGAGGGGTAATAAAGGTAAGGGCAAAAATTGAAAAGGTTGATAAAAAGGAACTCGTTATAACTGAAATTCCTTTCGGTAAAACTACAACCTCGCTGATTGAATCCATTATAAAGGCAAGCGAGAAGGGGAAAATAAAGATCAGGAAGATCGATGATAATACATCAGCAAATGTTGAAATTGTTATTCATCTGCTGCCCGGAGTATCTCCCGATATGACAATCGATGCTCTTTATGCGCTTACCGACTGCGAATATTCAATTTCACCGAATACCTGTGTAATTGTTGATGATAAGCCTTCATTCATGGGCGTCAGTGCNATTTTGAAGCATTCCGCTGACAGAACAGTCGAACTTCTAAAAANTGAACTNGAAATAAGGCTCGCTGAACTCAATGAAGACTGGCATATGTCGTCGCTGGAGANAATATTTATCGAAGAGAGAATTTATCACGATATTGAAGAGTGTGAAACATGGGAAGCTGTAATTGAAGCAATTGACAAAGGACTTGATCCTTTCAAAAAGCTGCTTTATAGAAAAGTAACACGTGAGGACATAATACAACTTACTGANATTAAGATTAAGCGGATCTCAAAATTCGATGTAAAAAAAGCCGACGAACATATTAAAGGAATTGAGACAGAGATAGAAGAAGTTAAAAATCATCTTAAAAATATCATTCCATTTGCTATCAACTATTTCAGGCAAATAAAGAAAAAGTACGGTAAAGGAAGGGAAAGAAAAACGGAACTCAGGAGTTTTGATACGATTGAAGCTACGAAAGTTGTGGCCAACAATGCAAAGCTCTATATTAATTATAAAGAGGGATTTATAGGAACAGGACTGAAAAAAGATGAATTTATATGTGACTGTTCTGATATTGATGATGTTATTGTTATCAGGAAGGATGGAGTATATCTTATTACCAAAGTAGCCGATAAAGTATTTGTTGGCAATGATATTCTCTATGCCCAGATATTTCTTAAGAATGATGAGCGCACAATCTATAATATCGTTTATCAGGATGGGAAGGATGGACCACTGCTTGCAAAAAGATGTGCTATTTCCGGACTTACACGAGATAAAGAATATAATCTTACCAGGGGTACCCCGGGGTCGAAGATCGTTTATCTCAGTGTTAACCCGAATGGTGAGGCTGAAGTCATAAATGTTCATCACAAACCTAAGGCCAGGCTAAAGAAACTCATGTTCGAATTTGATTTCGGGCAGATGAATATTAAAGGAAAATCATCTATGGGCAACATTCTTACAAAAAATGCTGTTCATAAAATAAGTCTGAAAGAAAAAGGCCTTTCAACCCTTGGCGGTCGCAAGATATGGTTCGACGATTCCGTTTTCAGATTAAATGTTGACTCCAGAGGGAATTTCCTGGGCGAGTTCAGCGCTGATGATAAAATTCTTGTAATTACAAAAAATGGGTATTTCAGGATTGCTGGCTTTGATCTTTCTAACCATTTTGAAGAAAACATCCTTATTATTGAGAAATTCAGACCGGGAAAAGTCTATTCTGCCATTTACTGGGATGCCGAACAGAAATTTTATTACTTAAAACGGTTCACTATCGAAGAATCCGAAAAGCCACAGTGCTTTATAAATGAAAACCCCGAATCAAAGCTTATCAGTCTGACAGAAGTCGAATATCCTCGATTTGAAATCTATTTCGGGGGTAAGCATAAAGGACGGGAAAATGAGATTATTGAGGTAGCTGAATTTATTGGAATAAAGAGCTATAAGGCAAAAGGGAAGAGAATGACAAGCTATATGGTTGATAATATACAGGAAATTGAGCCAGTTATAAAAAGGGAGGCAGAGGTACCCAAAGAAGAAAAAACTGATGAGGAACCTCCTCAACCTTTAATCCACGAAGATCCTGCTCAGATGAAGCTTGAATTGTGATGACAAACCCCCATTTAATATATATAATTGGTTTCATGGGCAGCGGTAAAACAACCGCGGGGAAAAAATTGGCATCGCTTCTTGGGTGGTCCTTTATCGATCTTGATAAAAAAATTGAAGAATTTGAGGGAAAAACTATTTCAGAGATTTTTGCAGTAAATGGAGAAGAATATTTTCGGATTGCAGAGAGTCGTCTGCTTAAAAACCTTAATGCAGGAAAAGACACTGTAATTTCCACCGGAGGCGGAACACCATGCTATAGTAATAATATGAATATAATGCTTGAATCGGGGCTGACAATTTATCTCAAACTGACACCTCTTCAACTGAGAAGCAGACTTTCAGAATCAAAGGGTGACAGGCCTCTGATAAAAGATATGGATAATGAAATGTTGCTTTCATTTATCAACAAAAAACTATCGGCTCGTGAAAAGTATTATAAGCAGTCCGTCATAACTGTTGATGGGATCGATCTTGACATCAAACAATTATTTCTCCTCGCAAAATCCAGACTGGATATCTGATTTTTTTTAATCTCAATTGAGAGTAATTTTCTGGCCTCCTTTTACCCCCTTCCCTCCCGATAGCTATCGGGACTTCCCCCGGGGGAAGGGGTAGCTAAACCTTTCCCCCTTGGGGGAAAATGAAAGGGGGTAACACTCTAATTAAGAAAGAGATTTTCTCTTATTGAAATTCTAAATGTTAACTTGGTTATCATAAGAGAGGTACTTAACTAATTAACCAAATATTGTTTTCTTATTGATTCCCGATAATTTTTGAATTTTAATTGCTAATTTAGTGTGCTATAAGTAACGAGGCAATCATGAGAGATAAGTTACGCACTCTTCTTGAAATTGAATCAGGAGAAGAGTCTGGGGTTTCAATGCTTCTGATACAATCGCTCTTTCTTGGAGTTTTTTTAGGTGCATTTGATATTTCGGCACATTCTATTCTACTATCAACTTTCGACGAGAAAATGATGGCCAGGGGATACGTCTTCTCAGGAATTGCCGGCATCATTATAACCTCTCTTTATTACAAGTTTAAAAGGAAGATAAATTTTAGATATTTCGCTGAGATAAGTTTATCTGCTCAGGCTGTTCTGACATTTATCCTTTGGATAGCTTTAGTTTTTTCCCCATCCGACAGAATAGTCTTCATGCTGTTTATTCTATTTGGCCCGGTTAATATACTTACGCTTATCTGCTTTCGGGGAACAGCTGAGAAGCTATTTACTCAGAAACAGCTGAAAAGATTATCTCAACTGAATGAAACAGGACTGATTACCGGAATAATTGTCATCTCCTTCGCTATCCCTGTCCTTATGTATTTTAAACTACCTTCATACAACATTTTACTTGCAGGTGCTGCTTCTGTTTTTGCCGGCACCGTAATTCAGTTTATCATAGGGACAAAATTCAGTCTGGCTGGAACAGACAATATTCAATTGCCTGAAACAAATGAAAAAAGGGAAACGATTTTTACTGTTTTTTTTGAGGACCGCTATTTTAGAATTATCGGAATATTTGCAGCCTTATCGGTTATTGTGGCCTTTTTCATTCAGTATTCCTTTATGGCAGTTACCAGGCAACAGTATCCAGCTGCAGAACAAATGGCAACTTTTCTTGGCCTTTTCACCGGAGCTACTCTGATCATCATTCAGATTTTTAAACGTTTCGGTTTTGAATACTTTCTTTATAATTTCGGAATGAGAACCTGTTTAATCATCTCTCCGGTAATTATTGCATTATTATCATTTATTGTTGTGGCAAACGGTTTTTTGACAGGCATCAGTCCATCTGCAATTGGCGGTTTTGTGCTATTTTTTATATTTCTTTTATTCAGCCGGCTTTTATCGCGGACCTTAAAAGAAATTGCTGAATCCCCTTCGTTAAAAGCCATTTGTCACCCTCTTGAAAAAAACCTGAAACCAGGGCTGAATAATTTAATGGGCGGATCATTAAATGAAATAATGGTTATTTTTTCAGGACTTATCCTTACAGTTCTTGGACTTTTAGAATTTTTCAGACTTCTTCATTTTACTATACTGATGTTTTGTATTTCGTTGATATGGCTTTTTGTTTCCTTCAGGTTATACAGGGAATATAGAAANTGTTTATTAAGAGACAGAGCAAAAGCAGTGCAAAAGGAATTCGAAAGTGACTTTTTAGCAGATCACAATGATTTCAGGAACAGACTTTCTGCAGAGATCAATTTTCATAGAGATTATTTCCNCCTTATAACAGGCGATTTTCCAATTCCGGATAAATTCAGTAATATCTGGTATTGTAAGGGAATAATTGAATACGCTAACTCATATAAAGATTTAAATCTTCTGCCTGTTCTGATAAGGTTTGCAAATAATAAAGGTCTTGATGAAGAAATCCGCAGGAACGCCGCTGAAGTTGCTGCATTTCTTAAAATACAGGCAGAATCTGAGGAAGATTATGAAAAGATTAGTGAGTCTGTAAAAGTTCTTTCCGGAACAAGAAGACCACAGACTACTGAAATCTTANGTCTTCTCCGGAACAGTTCGCATGAGTCAAAGCGATTGGCTATTTACATGATTGGGAAGTTTCGGTTATCTGATCTGTTACCTGAAGTATGTGGTTGTCTGAGTATTTCAGGCTTGACAAAGGATGCTTACGAAGTTCTGAAGACTTTTGGACCCGACGCTGAAGATCAGCTGATCAGGTTTTACGTTGTATCCTCAGGTAATACTGAATTATGCAAAACAATACTCAGGCTATTAGCTTACACTAACTCGTCAGATACAATTAGCTTCCTCTTTTCACGTCTCTGGTCTAATTCACGACAATTAAAGGAGCTTACAGTAAAACTTCTTATCAACTGTAAGTTTACACCTTCTGAGGAGGAGAAACAACGAATGGTTCTTCTTGTGTCAGATGTGATAGGAATAATCACCTGGAATCTTTCAGCAAAAATATCTTTGGTAGCTGAACACGATGATTTCCTGCTCGATAAAGTTAACTATGAGATTGACAGATGGACTGAATTTCTTTTCAGTATCCTTTCGGTCACTTATGGCTTTGGTTATGTAGCCAGGATCAGAGAGGTTCTTGGATGTGAAACAAAGGAGAGTGTGAGTTATGCGGCTGAATTGATGAATCTGGAAGTTTCAGAATTAATATTACCAAAACTGATTTCGCTTTTCGATACTGCTTCANATGTGAATAAACCCGACAAACTGTTTCATTATTTTCCNGGTGAAATACTGAATCAGAGAAACTTGCGTGAGGATCTAATTAACCGCGATTATAATCTTATCAGTTTATGGACCAAAGCCTGTGTTCTGAGAAGTATTGATAAAATTGAAAGCAAAGAAATGGGAGAATCGGTCGTAGCCCTTCTTTTCAGTCCTGAAGAAATAATTCAGGAAGAATCTGCAAATCTCTTAGGAAGATCAAATCCCGAAATTTATCGATCTGTTTCGGGAAGAATCCCGGGGTCAATTAGTGATCGGGTAAGTGAGATTATTAATGGGAATGCCGATAGAAAGGGATTTCTGTACGAAAAGATAAAATTCCTTTCCCTGTATTTTAAGGGAATTACCGAAGATGATTTACTCCCTCTGGCTAAGGGAATGAGGTACCTTACAAACACTAATGCAGGGCCGATTGAGCACTTCGGTGGATGTATTTTATGGATCTCGTTCTCACAGAAAGATTACTTTAATGTTCATGTGTTTTATGGTGGAGAAGCAGGAAACCTGACGGAGATGAACAGGAACAATCAAGAAAAAGATATTTATTTATTGCCTTTTATAACTATCGAGGATTATCATTTTCANTATCCTGATAATTCTTATAATATCTTACAATTTATCGATGATAATGAAAAGTAAAATTATTCATGTACTCATCCCCCCGACCCCCTTCTCTTGCAGGCAAAAGAAGGGGGAGTGTAGTGTTTTGCCCCTCTTTGCGAAGCAGAGAGGGGTTGGGGTGAGTTCATAAACAGCCAGGCATCATGGTGATAAATATGATAATTGTACAAAAAGATATATACTGTTATGGGACCAAGAAAAGATTTTAAGGATTTCAATCCTTTCCCCGGACTAAGACCCTTTAATCCGGAGGATAGTAATCTGTTTTTCGGCAGGGAACCGGAGAGTAATGATGTAATTCTAAAGTTGCTGAGAAACAGGAATATTACTGTTATTGGTGCTTCTGGAAGTGGCAAATCCTCTATGGTATACGGTGGTGTTATTCCGAAAATATTAAATATGAAGATCAATGAATCTTCAGTGTGGAGAATAATTTCTTTCAGACCGGGGAAGGACCCTTTCGGAAATTTGCAGCAGCGATATTGCATAGCCTGACTGGTGTCAGTCAGAAAACTATAGAGAAAAGTGAAATACTTTCTAATCTTCTCAATGATGCTGGCAATTTTTCGGAAGTTGCAAGAAAATACATCATTGAACATGACGATAATGTTCTTCTTGTTATAGATCAGTTTGAAGAAATTTTTCGATATCAGTTATCTGGGAAAACAGAAAATCTAAATTCACCCGTAAAAAAATTTATTGATTTTCTGATAGCTTCAATAAGTAAGCCTGTTGGAAATATATTCATAATACTTACAATGAGTACTGAGTATCTTGGGGAATGCTCAAAGTATAAAGGTCTTACAATGCTGATCAATAACAGCAATTATCTTGTCCCGGAGATGGAGGCCGGGAGCTGGAGAGAAGTTATTGAGGGTCCTGTCAGATTTTCAGGAGCAAAAATAGAACCGGAACTTGTTGAATTATTGCTTAACGACCTGAAAGGGCGTAATGACCAGCTTGCTGTTTTACAGCATGTACTCATGAGAACCTGGTCGCAATGGCAGAAAATCGATGACCACAATAATCCTTTAAGCAGGGCAGATTATGAACTTGCAGGTAGTATGAATCATGCTGTTTCTTTTCATGCTGAGGAAGTATTTGACAAACTTAGCCCGCGTGGAAAAGAAATATGTTCTTCAATGTTTAAAACTATTACCAGGAAAAGTTCTGATGGCAAAGGTTTGCGAAAGCCTTCAGATATTGAAACAATAAAGTCAATTGCAGGTTGCACACAGGAGGAGCTATTTGATGTGATTGAG
>JGI20214J51650_10001186_pt1 | contig 16559 bp, 18 predicted proteins | sample WetSurMetagenome_FD_51650 | JGI IMG/M metagenome (IMG submission 51650) | reverse complement strand
TACCCGTACTTTGTGACAGGGAAAGTAGTAAAAGGGCAGAGGATAGGACGAAAAATAGGTTTCCCCACTGCCAATATAGAACCATCATTCAGATTTAAGCTTATTCCCGCCAGGGGAGTTTATGCTGCTGAGGTGGAGATATGTGAAACCAATGAGAAGCTCCTGGCTATGGTGAACATCGGGAACAGACCTACTATTACCGGTGGCCATGGGGCAGATACTATTGAAGCGCATCTTATTAATTTCAAAAATAACCTGTATGGGAAGAAGATAAGGGTAGTTTTCCGTTATCGTCTTCGCGAAGAGAAGAAGTTCAGTTCTGTTGAAGAACTTGCTGTCCAGATAAATGCCGATATGGAACGAACAATATTACTTTTGAAGTAAGTGAACAAAACATTTTATAATTTGGTTATCTTTGCAATCCTTTAAAAACAAAAGATTATGTCATTCATTAACGAAACCATTCCTTACAAAGTAAAAGACATTACGCTTGCTGATTTTGGTCGCAGGGAGATAGAGATAGCAGAGAAAGAAATGCCGGGGTTACTCTCAGTGCGTAAAAAATATGCATCTGAGAAACCTCTGAAAGGTGCAAGGATCACAGGATCTCTGCATATGACCATTCAGACAGCTGTACTCATTGAGACGCTGCATGAGCTTGGTGCTGATGTAAGATGGGCCAGTTGTAATATTTTTTCAACGCAGGACCATGCTGCTGCTGCCATAGCTGCTGCAGGCATTCCGGTCTTTGCATGGAAAGGAGAGTCGCTTGAGGAGTACTGGTGGTGTACGGCACAGGCGCTGGCATTCCCTGGTGGCAAAGGGCCCAACCTTATTGTTGATGATGGTGGCGATGCTTCTCTTCTTGTCCATAACGGATATAAGGCTGAGAAGGACAGCTCACTGCTCAACGTCACTCCATCGAGCAGGGAAGAAGGTATCGTTCTGGAGACACTTAAAACAATACTCAAAGAAGATCCGAAACGCTGGCATCGTACTGTTGCTGAGCTGAAGGGAATCTCTGAAGAGACAACCACTGGCGTTCACCGCCTGTACCAGATGATGGAGGCAGGCGAACTTCTTGTTCCGGCAATAAACGTGAACGACTCGGTAACAAAGAGCAAATTTGATAATCTTTATGGCTGCCGTGAATCACTGGCCGATGGCATTAAGAGAGCCACCGACGTTATGATTGCAGGAAAGGTAATTGTTGTGTGTGGCTATGGAGATGTTGGCAAAGGATGCGCACGTTCAATGCGTTCATACGGCGCAAGGGTTATTATTACTGAGATAGACCCTATATGTGCTCTGCAGGCTGCAATGGAAGGCTTTGAGATCAAGACGGTGGAAGACTCTCTTGATGAAGGCAACATTTTTGTCACAACAACGGGCAACAAAGATATCATCACTATCAACCATCTTGAGAAGATGAAGGACCAGGCTATCGTATGCAATATAGGCCATTTCGATAACGAGATTCAGGTTGACAGGCTCAACAACTACAAGGGAATTAAGAAGGTCAACATCAAACCACAGGTTGATAAATATGTTTTTCCTGATGGACATGCAATATTCCTCCTTGCTGAGGGACGGCTTGTTAACCTCGGATGCGCAACCGGTCATCCTTCGTTTGTGATGAGTAACTCATTCAGCAACCAGACCCTTGCCCAGATTGAGCTATGGACCAAAGAATACAAGACGGGTGTATACAGGTTACCTAAATATCTTGATGAGGAGGTTGCAAGACTTCATCTTGAACAGCTTGGAGTGAAACTCACAAAACTCACTAAGGAGCAGGCTGATTATATTGGTGTTCCTGCTGAAGGCCCTTACAAGCCTGAGCATTACCGCTATTAAGCGTTGGGGTTACTTTTAATAACCAGGGTTCCAGACATGTAGCCAATTACCACTGAGTTGGGTACGGTAATTCTTTAACATATACTGACCGGGACCGGCCTTGGTTGGTGTTCCATAGCTTGGGAGCACATAGGTTGTTCCACACTCCGGACATACGGCATATATGCCATCAATTTTAACAGCTACGCTTAATCCGCCAACCTTGTAGCAATATGGGCAGGAGCAGTCGTAAGCAAAAAAACCGTACCCGGAGTTATAGACAATGATCCCTTTATCACCGAAGCCTGCTGCACATGCTCCCCAGTTATTTGTTGATTTAGTCACCACAACACTATTGGTAGGTGACGACAGATTATAAAACTGGACATCGTAAGTCAGGTCTATATCAAAATTGACACAGGTATCAGGTATAACATCTTCATACTTATGGCACGAGGTTAAAGAGATAAAAGTGGTTAGAAGGAATAAAATTGTTATTTTTGAACCTGAGGTATGCATTCCTTATTTTTTTGTAAAAGTAATGAATTGATTCTATTCCTTTAAAACGAAATGAAACGACGGATAGTATTCTCAAGAGTGTTATTACTTACCATGGTATTGCTTATAGCCGTACCTGATGCGGGATTGTATGCACAGCGAAGGCATGGCAACCCGTTGACCGGGCAGGGATTATGGCACAGAAAGGTAAAGAAGACCAAAACAAAAACAGTAAGGGCAGCGCCTAAAGGGAAGGCCGGCAAAGCTGTCCGCGCCCAGGCAAAAAAAGCAAGAGCACTGGAGAAGAAGAGCGCAAAGGCAGACAAAAAGCTCAAGGATCATCATTTTGCCATTCAGAATAAGCAGACTCAGGAGAGGATGATAAGCAACCGGAAGAAGACAGATGAGTCATACAAGGCAAAACGACAAAAGATAAAAAAGGAGTCACGGAAGCCCAAAAACCACTCTCAACCCTGACCTGGAAAAGGGAGATTCCTGACTTTTAAATCTGACATAAAATACCAAATAATCAGGAGCTAAGTGTCCTCAATATGGTGTTGTATATGGCTTAAAACTATTGTTTTTTAAATTGTAATTTATTATATTTGTTCTTTGAAGAGTTCCGGTAACCCCGGGATTCTTCTTATTTTTTACCTAATCAACAACGATTATGAAAGATTTTGTATACGTAACCGAGGAGGGTCTTCAGCGGATGAAGGATGAACTTGATCAGCTCAGAAATATTGAGCGGCCAGGTATATCCAGACAGATTGCAGAGGCAAGGGATAAAGGCGACCTTTCGGAGAATGCTGAGTATGCTGCAGCTAAAGAAGCTCAGGGTATGCTCGAACTTAAGATTTCACGTCTTGAGGACCAGATTGCACGATCAAGGGTAATTGACGGTTCACAGATTGACACATCTACAATTAAGATCCTTAATAAAGTAAAGATCCGTAACACTGCTAACGGCACTACTATGGAATACCAGCTTGTTCCTGAGAGTGAGGCTAATCTCAAGGAAGGGAAAATTGCTGCCAGTTCCCCTATTGCCAAGGGAATAATGGGCAAAAAGGTTGGCGACGTGGTTCAGATACAGGTCCCTTCCGGAGTGATCCCTTTTGAAATACTAAGTATCTCAATTTAAAAAACAAATACTATGGCATCTATATTCACACGGATTATCAAAGGCGAGATTCCCTGTTATAAAGTTGCCGAGGATGACCGCTTTATTGCTTTCCTCGATGTAAGACCTCTTACTCCCGGACATACACTCGTAGTACCTAAACAGGAGGTTGACTACCTGTTTGATCTGGATGAGAAAACCCTTGCTGATATGATGGTTTTTGCCGGCAGAGTGGCAAAGGCGATGAAGAAAGTTGTTGAATGCAAAAGGATTGGTGTTGCAGTACTTGGTATGGAGGTTCCTCATGCTCATATGCATCTGGTACCTTTACAAAAAGAGTCTGATATGCTCTTTACCAACCCTCGTGCAGAAGTATCAGCCGCAGAAAATGAAAGGATTGCCAGGGCAATAGGCGAAAAGATGAAATAAGCTACAAGCAATGCAAAAAAGAAGTGGCTGTCTTTGATTTCAGACAGCCACTTTTTTTTATATCCTTCGACTCCTTACCCGGAGTTTTTAACAAAAGTAATTACTTCTTGTTTGAACAACATGATGAGGTAGCAGCGCTCTGTTTTGCAGCGCATCCTGCATCTTTGTGACCACACTCGCCGGAGCATTTTTTCTCATCTGCTGTTTTTTTACACTCGCCTGAACATTTCTTTTCTCCAGCTGTTTTTTTACACTCACCTGAACATTTGGTACTGTCTTTGCATTCACCTGCGCATTTCTTGCTGTCTTTGCATTCTCCTGAACACTTTTTACCATCTTTGTTGTCAAGCACACCCGCATTACATCCTTCTGCGTGTTTACAATTTGGTGTGCTGTAATTATCACAAATGCCATCCTTATTCTGATCAGCCATTGCCTTGCATTCAAACTTCTGACTGCCTTTGGCTTTGTCTTTAACTGAGGTTCCTGCTGATACAGTTACCGTTATTATCATTAAAACAACCAGGATAAGGCTGGCGGTTAACCATTTTTTCATTTTACTTCGGGTTTATTGTTAATGCTTCGGCAAGATAACAGAGATTATCAAAAAAAAAAACCGTAATTATCAACAGAGGTATGTTCATCCGCTCTTTTAAACTTTAGGATTGCAGCCGGCAGTTAATCTGACCGGATTTATTTATCTTCACATTGAATAGGAAATTTGTCTGAAATAAAATGAAAAAGATTAGAACATTCTCTACGGTTATATTAATGATGATGATCTCTTTTTTCCAGTATCAGGCCATGGCACAGGATAGTACAGCTACCTCGGCCAGGAACTATCTTGCAACTTCAGCTATGCTTGACGAGGCAGAAGGGATCTGGGACATGTCAATAGTGAGTAACCTCATTGTTTCTGACTCACTTGCTTCTCAGAGCAACCGGTCACCATATGGTAACTATTTAATTCTTAGGGCAGGCAAGAGGAATGATTTTCGTAAGTCTTATAACGTGTATACAATTGACACATCAGACTACAACGTTCCTCTTGATTTTCAAGGCAGACTTTTTTCGACATCTTTACCGGGTATATATAATTTCAGACACTATCTGAGTGGAGGCATTTCTGTTGCAAGTATTGTAAACCTTTCGCCGGGACGGATGAGTATTGAAGTTGTCTATCCCGATACACTGGTGAAATCTATTTTCAAGGATGACTATTTGCCGGAAGTAGGAATCACAGTCACACTATTTGGTAAAAAGAGATATCCTGGCTCATTTGATGAGGTCAGTAAGGATGGTCTGACAATATCATATCTCGATTCATCATATATGAGAGTCAGGGATAAATCACAGGCAACCTATTGCAGGAAAGTAAAACTCAATCCTGCAGGTATCCCTCTGGACCTGTGCACGATATACAATATGAATGGCACTCCCGTATGGCAATCGGCAATTAGCTATTATAACCCTGACAATGCCGGAAATGATGTTCCGTACGGACGCTGCGTTGAATGGTATGATAACGGTAACAGGAAGTCGGTAAAGACATATACAGATGGAATGTTGAACGACACAGTGATTAAATGGTACAGTAACGGGAGGTATAAATATGTCGCCTTCTACATTGATGATGTTTTAAATGGTGTGTATAAAACCTGGTTTGAAGATGGCTCACCGGAGGTTGATGCTGTTTTTAAAGACGGATACGTTAAAGGCAATTCATACACTATTTTTAATGAAGAGGGGCAGGAGAGACAGGTGTTTTTTGAGAGCTTCAGTAATGACCAGATGGGATGGCCTGTCTGCGACACAAAAGAAATGTCTCTTGTTATTGAAAACGAAAAGATGGTTGTTACTAACAGAAGCCGGAAAGCTGTTTATGCTGCAATAAAGGCCCCGTTTGATCCAAAGTGGAATTATGAGGCTGAATGCACTGTTGCTGCAAGTGATTGCAAGGAAGAGCTTTTTTACGGGATGGTTTTCGGGAAGAGCGATGATGAAAAGAACTTCCAGTATTTTGCAGTAAACAAGAAGGGCGAGTATGTTGCCGGGCAATGCATCAACGGGGAGATATCAAAATTTGCCGAACCCAAAATTACAGATGCGCTCAACAAAGATGGCTCGGCCGATACACTATCTGTAAAGACCTGGGGAGGAATGGTATATTATTCAGTTAACGGGAGTGATGTCTTTAATACTTTCAGGAAAGACCTTAAGGGCGACGGCCTTGGAACATATATATCTGGTAAAGGAGAGTTCATTTTCAGCGGATTTTCTCTTATGGTCAATAAGTTTGAAGATGACGCTGACGGGTTTGAAGAGGAATGACAATATAAAAGACAAAAGGGAAAAGACATCCCGATATAGCTATCGGGAGGGAAAAAGTAAAAGTTGACATCTGTTGCCTGTAATTGTATCTTTGCCTGTCTCGCAAACTGATCATGTATTTTTTAAAAGAACTTACAGAAGACTTTCTGAGCCTCTTCTTTCCATCTGTATGCATGTCATGTGGGTCCAGCCTGGTCAAAGGAGAGGAGTTGCTGTGCACCCGTTGTATGGTAGAGATAAACCGCACCGGATTTCATCTTAAACGCGATAATGCAGTGGAGAAGCTGTTCTGGGGAAGGTGCAGGATTGAAAGGGGTGCGGCTTTTTCAGTCTATAACAGGGGAAGCAGGATCAGGAGGCTTATTCACCTGATGAAGTATCGCGGGAAAAAGGAGTTAGGCTTTGCCATGGGCAAATTATATGGCAGCTATCTGCGTGATTCTTCGTTTATGGAGGGCGTTGATATGCTCGTGGCTGTTCCGTTGCACCCCGACAGGCTTAGAAAGAGAGGTTACAATCAGAGTGAATATATTGCCCGTGGCATATCAGAAGCAACAGGAGTACCAGTAGCAGAAAAGATCATTTACAGAGTATCGGCAACCAATACTCAGACACGACGCGGACGATTTGAACGGTGGGAAAATGTGGAAGGGCTGTTTGCTGTTATTGATGAGAATCAGGTCAGGGGAAAGCATGTATTGGTTGTTGATGATGTGGTCACAACCGGCTCAACACTTGAAGCATGCGCCAATGCATTGCTTCAGTGTGGCAACACAAGAGTGAGTGTGGTTACACTTGCCGCTTCCCAGAAGCTTTCTATTTGATCTTTTCCGGATTTTTTGTCAGATAATCCTTCCAGTTTTTATAACCTTTCTCAGCCGCAGGCAGTCCGCTCTGGTAGAAGTGGCACAGGGCCGCACCCAGTGCGTCAGTGGCGTCAAGAACGAAGTTATCGTCTTTGAAGCCCAGTATTCTCATAAGCATGGTAGCAACCTGTTCCTTGGAGGCTTCGCCAGCCCCGGTAATTGACATCTTTATCTTTCGCGGGGCATATTCACACACAGGCAGATCACGGTAGAGGGCAGCGCTGATAGCGGCGCCCTGGGCGCGGCCCAGCTTTAACATACTCTGCACGTTCTTGCCGAAAAAGGGAGCCTCGATAGCCAGCTCATCAGGATGATACTTGTCTATTAAACCAAGGGTCTCCTCAAAAATGATCCTTATCTTTTTATAGTGATCCTTCTGTTTCCTGAGATCAATAATACCGAGAGCAACAACTGAGGGCGTATTACCCGTAACCATGAGTATACCAAAACCGGTGATAGTGGTTCCGGGGTCAATACCCAGAATTATCCTTTCAGCACCCTCTCTCTTTTTCACAATCCGGTGCTTTGCAGACCATTAAAGAAGAGATTGTCAGTGTTTCTTTTACCTTCTCTGAAAATCTCGGGCTGGGAGATGCTCTCAACCTCTGCCTTACTCTTTGTCCCCGTCTCGAGGAAGCCGATAGCAGCAGCGAGACAAGCTTCCTGCCTGTCACCGAAATCGTGAGTGATGTCGTCAGCTGCCGCAACATCTACCGGAAGTCCGCTATAGAACTGACCATAGTTATTTGCATTGGTATATTCAAATGTGACAGGAGCAAAGATATATTTCATGTTATATTGATACACTTCCATGCCACACGGCTTACCATAGGTCTTTGAACCTACAAGAGTAATGTCGGCATATGGCATCAGGCTTGTTATCACAACCTCACTTGCCGAAGCAGTGTTTCCGGATGTTATAAAGACAACTCTTGAAAGGTTCATCGGATAGCTTGTTGAAAGAAACTTATCAGACTTATTAATTGCAGTCCTGAGCGAATTAAACTTATAATTGATAAAGATATTTGAGGTGTGACTGTTACCAATAAGGTAGCTTGACAGAAGCTGGGCTACATCTATATAACCACCGGTGTTGTATCTCAGGTCTACAATAACATCAGTGCAGCCACACTGTGAGAAATAGGCAAACGCAGTGCCAAGTTCAGCTTTCGAGCTGCTGTAAAAAGCATCAAAAGAGAGATATCCTGTTATCCCACTCTTAAGATGCAGGGTGTCTGCTGCCAGAACGGTATTCACAGTGAATGACATCTTTGTTCCTGTGAGAGTAACTTCATCGCCATTTGGTTTCTTAAAAAGGAACACATTCTGAAGCCCGGCCGTGGCGGCCCCAAGCAGGTTATTGTATGCTGTGGCATCACCTGCAATGAGTATGGGTGCCAGAGCGGTACCATTTATCTTTTCAACTATCCATCCGCGTCTTACACCCTGGGTGTAAAGATCAGATCCGCTGTAAATAGTAACTATACGTGCATTGTTGCTGGCATCAAGGCCCATTCTTATACCATGGCCAACGAAACCGCCAGACATCTCTGATGTAAATTCATCATAATCGGCAACAAAGCTCCATTTGTCAAGAGTTTTGTACTTCATGGCTTCAAGGAGATCAGCCGGATTGTTATAATCATTCAGAGTTACATCCGGCATTTTGTCAAACCACAGATAATTATCATTCATGATTGAATAAAGTGCATCACGTGCCTGCTTGTCAGAATTATCCTCCTGCTTTTTGCATCCACTGATAGCAAGGAGTATAAACAGTGTTAACAATACTACTCTCTTCATAATAATTACAATTTGCATTTCAAAGATAACTAATAAACCAAGCAAATATTATTTGGGATATGTTAAGAAAAAGTGCATCAGGAGTTATTTCAGAATCGATTAAACGCGATAATTATAAATAACCGGTTCACTTTACCTGTTTGATTCAAGGTATTTGATGGCAGCAGCCATACAGGCTTCCTTACGATCACCGAAGTCGTGCGTAATGTCGTCAGCAGCTTCAATATCAGCGGGAATCCCTTCGGTGAAAGACTGCCCGTCCTTGCTCTGTGCTTCGGCATTTACAATATTGAAGAACAGAATTCTATTGTCTTTCATTTGATACATGACATAAGATATGAGATACGGAATTCCTGCAGTACGACTGCCAACCACTGCAACGTCAAGATAAGGTTTGAGGCCGGTTATAAGCATCTCGTTACCTGCAGCGGTTACTCCTGAAGTGATGAAAACAACCCTTTTAACACCCAGCGAATAATTGGTGATGTTGAAATTGATATAATCAGGGGCTGAGTTATTATAGACCAGTTTTAACCAGGGTTGATTATGATAATCATTCCCCACAATTGCACTTGCAAGAATCCGCCCGGTCTCCTCATCTCCTTCACGGTTGTATCTCAGGTCGAAGATAAGGTTCTGTATCTGGCACGATTTAAGGAACTCAAGTGAGGGATAAACCTCAGTACTAAAATCGGCATTAAATGAATTAAAGTTAATATACCCTGTTATGCCTGAAGAGAGGTGCAATGTATCGCATGCCACAAGAACCGGGGTTTTTATTTCTGACTGCCTGGCTGTGATGTTAACAAGAATACCGTCGGGGTTTTTAAATTCAAAAGATCATGAGACGCCTTCAGAAGAGCCTCCGTAGAGGTTGCTAAGCCCTATGGAGTCTTTTGATGCAACGAAAGGGGCGACAATCACTCCTTCAATTGTCTTAAGTACCCACCCGCGTCTTACACCTTTTGAATAAAGGTCAGACCCCTTTAATATTGTTTTAATCCTTACATCACTATTCTGGTCAAGTTCCAGGGTGATTCCAAATCCGGTCACATAATTCCCATTGTTCTGTAAAAGCCACAAAAACGGCTTTCCTATATAACTCCATTTGTCAGTCGGTGAATACTTTAAAGCACCCAGCAGTTCCCACGGGTCTTTGTAGCTTTCGATATCAACCGCAGGCATACGGTCTTTCCAGAAATAATTTTCGGCCATAAAATTGTAGAGGCACAACTTGGCATCATCATAGATGTTCGTTGTTTTTTTACATCCTGTAAGCAGCAAAGTCAGAAGGACCAGGAGAAAATATTTATTCATATTACCGGGGGTTAAAAGCACATTGACAATCAAAAATATAAAAAAAAGCTCTGCAGAAAAAGCTTAAGACGCAGATCCTTCTTTTTTTTCATGCCGTCTGTTCTGGATCACCACACTTAAAATTATCATTACAAGACCAATTGGTGTGGTATAGTATATGGGTTCATGAATTATGAAATGCAGCAGGATAAGTGATATAAAAGAAGCAAAGAACACGAGGTTACTTACCTTGTCGGAGGTAGGAGAGAGCTGCAGTGCTCTGAGCCACAGCCAGAATGTTATTCCCATCTCAAAGAATCCGCAATAGACTGCTGCCGAGAAGCCCTTAAGTGAGATGTCCTGGTGAAAGCTGCCTGTAATAAGCATTGCTGTAATGAGATAAACAGAACCAAACATGAAGTTGGTGAGAAGCTTTACTGCCTGATCTCTTCTGTCTCTCACATTTAGGACGAAATATAATGCCCACAACACAGAGCTTACAAGAGCCAGTAACACTCCGAGCGGTCTGGGGCCGCCGGGATGCAGCGGATTACCCTGTGAGGAGATTATATATACTCCGATGAAGCTTATGAAAAGTGCAACGTAGCTCCTCAGCGGAATCTTTTGTTTTAGTATTGGCACAGAAAGGAACACAATAAGTATGGGCCAAATCATATTGACAGGCTGTGCTACCTGCGCCGGCAGGATGCGGTACGCGTTAAGAAGTATGATATAATAGACCAGCGGATTGAAAAACCCCAGGAGAGCCGAATAAAATATCTCCCTGCGGGTCATCTCCTTCATCATGTACAGCTTGCCGGTAAGAATGACAATGATAAAGATTACTAATGTGGAAACAATGGTAGCTATCCCAAGCATGGTAACTACAGTCAGCTCCGAGAGTGCAATCTTAAATGCCGTGGCAATTGTACCCCAGAGCAATATGGCTATTGCGGCAAATATGTATGCCCTGGAGCTATCTTTCATCACTTTTAGTTGATGATATCGAACCTGGTATAAGGTATCAATACCTCAGGAATCTTAATGCCTTCAGGAGTCTGGTTATTCTCAAGTATTGCAGCAACTATCCTTGGCAATGCCAGTGCACTTCCGTTAAGTGTATGACATAGGGTTGTCTGCTTGTCGCCTTTATCTTTAAAACGACATTTAAGCCGGTTTGCCTGGAACGATTCAAAGTTGGATGTAGAACTTACCTCAAGCCACCTCTTTTGTGCGGCAGAATAAACTTCAAAATCGTATGTAAGAGCTGAGGTAAATGACATATCGCCGCCGCAGAGACGTAGTATACGGTATGGAAGGCCAAGTTTCTGAACCAACCCTTCAACATGTTTAACCATCTCTTCAAGTGAGTCGTATGATTTTTCCGGATGGGCAATCTGCACTATCTCTACCTTGTCAAACTGGTGAAGGCGGTTAAGTCCTCTTACATCTGCACCCCACGAGCCTGCCTCACGACGGAAGCATGGTGTATATGCCATATTTTTTATTGGCAGTTCAGCAGCATTGAGTATGACATCGCGGTATATGTTTGTAACGGGCACCTCGGCGGTAGGTATCATGTAAAAATCATCCTGGGTGGCATGATACATCTGTCCCTCTTTATCAGGCAGCTGACCCGTTCCAAAACCGGAGTCTTTGTTAACCATTATAGGTGGTTCAATCTCACGGTATCCTGCTTTTTCACCCTCGTCGAGGAAGAAGTTTATAAGAGCCCTCTGAAGCCGGGCTCCTTTCCCTTTATAAACCGGGAAACCTGCGCCTGTGAGTTTAATACCCAGGTCAAAATCAATGATATCGTATTTTTTTATCAGGTCCCAGTGAGGAGCGGCGTCTTTATGAAGCTCAGGTATCACTCCGCCACTGCGTACAACAACATTATCTTCTGCTGACCTGCCGGGGACAATAGAAGCATGAGGCAGGTTCGGCAGTTTTACTATCTCGTTCTTAAGGTTTTCTTCAGTCTCAGCCAGCTCTTCAGCCAACGACTTTTGCTGCTCCTTCATGGAGGCTATTGAAGCCTTTGCTTTTTCTGCATCATCTTTTTTTCCATCCTTAAGCAGAGCGCCTATCTGTTTTGAGAGTGAGTTAAGTTCAGCCTGTATTGCATCTGACTGCGTCTGGAGGTCACGCCTCCGGCGATCCATGCCTATAACATTATTGACAATCTCTGTTGCATCAAAATTTTTAATGCTGAGTCTCTCAATTACAAATGAGGGGTTTTCTCTGATTAAGTTGATAGTTAGCATAATACAAATATTTTAAATGATGGCTAAGATAAAATGACCGGAGAAATATTTTACCTGTCATATCCTTTGGCAGCCTATCAGCATGCATCTGATAAAGTGTCTGTAAAAATAAAATAAAAACTCCTGAAAACATCGCTTCGGCGTATATTTTCAGGAGTATGCTTTACCAGCAGATCTTGTCTTATTCAGCCGTTGGTTTAACGGAGACGTATGATTTGTTTTCTGCTTTTTTTCTGAACTCCACGGTACCATCAACAAGGGCAAAGAGTGTGTGATCTTTTCCCATGCCTACGTTTTCACCGGGGTTATGAGTTGTTCCACGCTGGCGAACTATGATGTTGCCTGCCTTTGCTGTCTGGCCTCCGAAGAGTTTCACGCCCAGGCGCTTGCTCTCCGACTCACGGCCGTTTCGCGAACTACCTACACCTTTCTTGTGTGCCATTTTATTATACTTTTTTGATTACTATTCTTCGCTTTTCTTTGTGCTCTTCTTTGCTTTCGGTGCTTCACCATCAGCTTTCGGAGCGGCTTTTTTTGCAGGCGCTTTCTTTACAGGAGCGGCCTTTACTTCTTCCGCTGCTACAGGAGCTGCTTCAGCTTTCTTAGCGGCTTTCTTCGGAGCACTCTGTGCACCTATAGATAAGATCTCAACATGTGTGAAGTCCTGACGATGTCCGGTCCTCTTCTGATATCCTTTTCTTCTCTTTTTCTTGAAGATGATTACCTTGTCACCCCTAACATGGGAAATAACTTTACCTTCAACTACAGTGTTCTCTACTACCGGTGTCCCGACAGATACAACTCCGTCATTATCTACCAGAAGTACTTTTTCAAAAACAACACTGTCACCTTCGGCAGCATCCATACGGTGAACGAAGATCTTCTTTCCTTCTTCCACCTTGAACTGCTGACCTGCAATTTCTACGATTGCGTACATCTCTAATTCATATTATATTACTCCGTGAGGCGGTCAGATCTATCTTCATCCGACTCTTCTTCGGGCCCCTCCGGATCAGCGATTTTCGGACTGCAAAGATATAAAAATTAACTTATTTGCAAATCAGATGTAAATAATAATCAGTCAAAAAAGCATGTTTTTTTGACTATCGATGACTCAGATAGTTTCATTATATATATATTTGTCTAACTGCGACGAAATTTGAAAAAGGGAGATATGTCTCAGAAACTGATAAGATTACGCGTAATAGGCATTTCATACAGCCAGACACAGTCGGGAGCTTATGCTCTCATACTGGGCGAAGAGAATGGCGAGAGGCGTATCCCTATTATCATCGGAGGTTTTGAGGCTCAGGCTATTGTGATAAAGCTGGAGAATCTGGAGCCTCCACGCCCTCTCACTCACGATCTGTTTAAGAGCTTTGCTGACGCCTGCGGCGTAAACGTCGAACACATTATCATAAACAAGCTGCGTGAAGGCATTTTTTACTCACAGATAGTATGTTCAGGCGGTATTAAGGATTTTACAATTGATTCGCGCACATCCGATGCAGTGGCTCTGGCCCTGCGCTTTGGATGCCCCATATTTATTGTCCCCTCTATAATTGAAGAAGCCGGCATAATTATGACCTCTTCCGGAAATGAAGAAGGTCCGGAAGCTCAGCATTACCCTGAGTCAATGATTGCTGACCCTGTCGGAGCAACCGAATATGAAGATTATTCAGATGACGAACTCAGGGAAATGCTCACTGACGCAGTAAACCGCGAGGACTATGAGCAGGCTGCCGCTATACGCGACGAAATGGACAGGAGAAGTAAAAAAGCCTAATTTTCAATAATAATAATGAGACATAAATTACTTTTATCAGCCATGGCACTTTGCCTTGTGTATCCTTTGTATGCCAGGGACTACAGGCTTGCCTCACCCGACAATAAGATTATTGTGACAGTGAATGCCGACCGGGGTATAAGCTGGAACGTAGCATACAATGGAACATTAGTGGCCGGGCCGTGTCAGGCATCGATGTCATTGTCAGATGGTGTCGTTCCTGCCGCAACAGCAAAAGTGAAAAAGTTCAGGATTGAAGAAATAAGCAATACCCTTACTCCGGTTGTGCCTCATAAAAACAGCACCATTAATGACCATTGCAACCAGATGACAATGCTGTTTACCGACGGCACTTCAATTATTTTCAGGGCCTATGACGATGGCGTTGCTTACAGGTTCTCAACAGCATATAAGAAGGATATTATTGTTAAGGATGAGACCTTCAGCCTCTCTCTTCCGGCAGGTACAGAGACATGGTTTCCCACCGAACAGAGCTTTATGTCTCATAACGAAAGATATTTTTATCATGGGAAAATGGATACCATTGGCACGAAACATCTTGCCAGCCTCCCCGCTTTGTTTAAACCAAATGGTATAAATCTTCTGATCACTGAATCAGACATTGAAGATTTTCCAGGCATGTGGCTCAGGGGAGATGACAAAGGCGGATTATCAGGTGTTCATCCTGCTTATCCTGATAAAGAACAGCTTATCCGTGACCGCGACATGAAAGTCGTTTCAACAAAAGACTATATAGCATCAACTGCAGGAACCAGAGCATTCCCCTGGAGGGTCTTTATAATTAGTCCGGATGATGCAGGCCTTATTACAAGTGAAATGGTTTATAAGCTTGCAGCACCATGCCGTCTCAGCTCAACCGACTGGATCAAACCCGGCAAAGTAGCATGGGATTGGTGGAATGCAAATAACATCCATGGTGTTAACTTCAGAGCCGGGCTGAATAATGAGACTTACAAATACTATATTGATTTTGCTTCGGCCAACGGAATTGAATATGTAATACTCGACGAGGGGTGGTATAATCTGCCTGATGTTCTTTCCGTTGCACCGGGGTTTGACATTCCGGAGTTGTGCAGATACGCTGCTTCAAAAAAGGTAGGCATTATCCTTTGGGTGGTCTGGAAAAGTTTAGACGATAAACTTGATGAGGCTCTTAAGCAATATGCCGCCTGGGGAGTAAAGGGTATCAAGGTCGATTTCATGCAAAGAGATGACCAATGGATGGTGAACTATTACTGGAGGATTGCAAAGAAAGCTGCCGATTATCATATGCTTGTTGACTTCCATGGCGCCTACAAGCCTGACGGACTGGAAAGAACATTTCCTAATGCATTGACACGTGAAGGCGTGAAGGGACTTGAAAATGACAAATGGGAATACCTTGTTTCTCCCGAGCACGATGTAACACTGCCGTTTACCCGCATGGTTGCCGGTCCAATGGACTATACGCCCGGAGCAATGGTAAACCTTGAAAAAAGCAATTTTCACCCTATGTTCACCAGGCCTGCCAGTCAGGGAACACGTGTACATCAGATGGCAATGTATGTGGTCTATGAAAGCCCTCTGCAGATGCTTGCCGACTCACCTTCAAACTATATGAGAGAGCAGGAGTGCACCACCTTTATTGCCGGCGTGCCGGTAACCTGGGATGAGACGCGCGTCCTTGCCGCAAAAACAGGCGATTATCTTGTTATTGCACGACGAAAAGGAAATGACTGGTATATTGGAGCAATGACAGACTGGACCCCCCGTATGCTGGAGGTTGACCTTCCTCTCGCTGCAGGTCTGAAATATACTATGGAGTTTTTCAGCGATGGAATAAATGCCGACCGCTACGCAGAAGACTATGTTCACAAAACAGAAGAGATTACCGGAGGCGAAAAGCTCAAAATTGAAATGGCTCCGGGAGGAGGATGGGCTGCAAAAATTTCTTTAAGATAATCTCACTTCTATTCAACCCGGTGACATGAAACAATATCTTGAACTACTTGACCATGTGATTAAAAACGGCGTGACGAAACACGATCGTACCGGCACGGGAACTATCAGTGTCTTTGGATACCAGATGCGCTTTAACCTCGATGAGGGGTTTCCGCTAATGACGACAAAAAAGCTGCATACAAAATCCATCATACATGAACTCCTATGGTTCCTCAGCGGCAATACAAACGTGAAATACCTGCAGGATAACGGTGTGAGAATATGGAATGAGTGGGCTGATGCTGATGGCAATCTCGGGCCTGTTTATGGATATCAGTGGCGGTCGTGGCCCTCTGCCGACGGTAGGCACATTGACCAGATAA
>JGI20214J51650_10001184_pt1 | contig 16565 bp, 11 predicted proteins | sample WetSurMetagenome_FD_51650 | JGI IMG/M metagenome (IMG submission 51650) | reverse complement strand
AGGGTAATCGGAGTCGGTCCAGCGTGCGAACGAGCCCAGGGAGTATTTCTCCCAAAATTTCCGGCTGAGGCACAAAACTCAAGACCAGATGGTGAGGATCCATGTCATAAAAATGGCCCGGATGAAGGAGAGCGAGATTTTCACTCAGAATGCTCTCGGCCACGAGTTCCTCGTCCAGATCCCTCAGTTTCAGAGTGACGTAAAAGCCACCGTCGGGCGCAGTAAAGCGCAACGCCTCGCTCCGCCCCAACTCGCTTTGAGTGATTCCCCAGCGCCGGCGCATGCTGGCGCGATAGTCTTTGAGGAAGCCCTTACCTTCCTGCAGGATTTCCGGCGCTGCCGACTGCACTATTTCATTGACCGGCAGGAAGGTATCGGACATCAGCTCCAGGGCTCGCACGGCTTTTTGAACTCTTTCCGTGTCACCCGATACCGCCATCCATCCGAACTTCATCCCCGGCAACGCGAACATCTTGGAAAATCCGTTGAGCGTAAAAACCAGCGGCGCCGCGCTGCTGGCCGGGCGGGGAAGCGTAGGCGCATGGATCAGAAATTCCGAGAAAACCTCGTCGCTGATAATTGCCAGGTCGTGGCGCCGGGCCAACTCCGCGAGGCTGGCTACCTCCCGTTGAGTGGCAACGTGCCCCGTCGGATTATGCGGAGATATCAGCGCTATGGCTCGCGTTTTGGTTGAAATGCAGTTTTCCAGATGATTCAGATCGATAGACCAATGGTCGGATTCATTGAGACGATAGGGAATCAGATTCACGCCGCTCAGCAGCGCAATGTAGTCGAATAATGGATAACTGGGACGCGGGCAGAGGATTTCCTCCCCTTGGTCGGCCAGCAACTTGAAACAGTACCANTACGAGATGCTGGTTCCGGGCGTGATAAGNATATGGTCCGGACTCAACTGGACCGAGGATTCACTGTAATACCCGCTTATGGCTTCTCTTGCGGCCCGNGTCCCGAGAGAATCCGGCTGGTAAATGCGGCAGCGCCGGGCAGCGCGCACCAGGATCTCTTCGAGGAGCTCCTGTGGAAAGAGAATCCCCTGTTCATTGACATTGCCCGATATCAAATCCTGTATTTTTCTCCCCTGGCTTTTCAACTTTTCCTGCAGACGGTACAAAGGATTGGTTTCGCCCTGAAGGCGGGAAACGATGGAGGAAAACATAGTCATAAGAGGATAAGACATTACTCCTTCGTTAGTCACCCGTTGGTTTCATGATCCTGGCATCCAGACGGTCCAGGCGGCGCTGGAAACTTCCGTGCCACTGGCGAAACTTGTGCGACGGCAACCGTCCCGCCTGAAATCCTTCCTGCAATTTGCGCAGTGCTTCGCATGTGAGCTCAGCGGCTTTCTTCGGTTCGCGAGCATGGTGTTCGTAATAAATGGCGAGCTGCTCGTAGGCCTTCATGCTCTCGGGAAAATCGCCGAGCAGCTTTTCCCACAGTGCGTTGGAAAGCTCATAGTCGCGCCGGCGCCTGGCAATCAGTGCCAGTTCTCTCTGTGCCAGCCTCTCGGCAGGCGGAGGAAGGCCATGATCAAGCGCGCGCCGATAAGTCTCCCCCGCTTGAATGCTGTTTCCGCGCCGCTGGAGTATTCTCGAAAGGCCGAATAATTCCTCCGCGCCGCAGCCGTTCCCCTTTTCCAGGATGCTCAGGATGCGAACGGCCAAGGCCGCAAGGCCCCGCAGATCCATCAGGTTGTGATGGAAGATTTCCGCCACCGGTTCGGGCGCCCCGCCGCGAAGAAAATTGAAATATCGCTGTGGAATCGTCTCCGAAGGAATGTCGTATTGCCGATGCAGCTGCAGGACGTTCCGCTCCAGTTCCGCCAACGCAACGGACTTGAGTCGCAGGCGCCAAAGTTGGCGCGCGGGGTGAAGCAGATCCAGATGCGCCTGCGGCTCCGGTATATTTCCGGCACGGGTCATGCGGTAACGAGTCTGCAGCAGCGGCCAATCAAAACTCTTGCCGTTGAACGTGACCAGGACCGGACGCTCGGCGAGGCGCTGGGCCACCTCAAAAAGCAAAGAGGGCTCTTCGGTGAAATCCCGCATGAAAAACTGTTGAACTTTAAGATTATTTCCTTCCCACCAGGCAACGCCAACCAGAAATGCGTAAGTCCCCGTCCCTCCGGAAAGGCCAGTGGTCTCCGTGTCCAGCAGGAGCCAGCGCGACGGATCGCAGATCGAACTGTCCGCCCCCGGAGCCAGAAGCCGCAGAGTGTCGAAATCCACCTCCGTCAATCCAGGCCCCGGAAAGACGGAACTGGCAAGCATATGCTTGCCCAGCCGGTTGCAAAGGCACTCCGCCTGGAGCAGCTGGAGCAATCTCTCAGAGCTGGTCGAGTTCCTTAGGCCCGGCATGGCTTCTGGAATCTTGTTTACCGCCGGCCGCAGCGCGGATATGTGAAAAAACCTGTCTGTGAGGGAATCGTTCATGGATGCAACCGTTCCAAAACTGCCAGCGCGGCTTCTTTTGCCCGCTCGCCCGTTTCTCCGGCGGGGCCGACACAGGAAGGACAACCCTTTTCGCAGGGGCATGCCGCGATCAATTCCTTGGTTCGGGCAAGAAGGGAATCATAGATTCTGTATAGCGGCTCACTCAACCCGATGCCTCCGGGATAAGCGTCATAAAGATACAGCGTAGGCTCGAAGAACTCACGGAGCTCTCCTTCCCTGCTTTTGGAGGGGAGATCGGTGTGTGGATCGCGCTCCTCAGCACCTGCATTCTGATTCCCCTCGCCTATGGTTGTTCCCAGATCCATCCGGTCGCACATGAGGAGAAGGCTGGCAACGGATTCGAGAGCATAGAGAAGGCCAAAAATCCCATCCTGACGGTCGGAGATGGAAAATGGCAGCGATGCCAGCAGTTCTCGGTTGATGGTGATCCAGCAGGCTGTAGTATGCATTTCGTTCTCGGGCAGTTCCAGCTTTCCCGAGCCCACATTTTCCAGGGTGAAAAACTTGATCTTTTTGAATCCGACGACCTGGGATCGAACCAGGACGTCGCCATGCGCTCGAGCAGCCGGCCCGGGGATGGTGGACTCCTCTTCGACCACAAGCTTCTTGACCTCGGTATATCGGATCGCCTGAGTAAAATAATCGACGTCCACCTTCCTGACGTATGCCTTTCGTTCGTCGAAATCGAGCCGCTCGACATGGTATTGCTGGCCGCCGTGAATATAAATTGCCTTGGGATGAACCGTGCCGAGTGCCCCTGAGAAATCAACTTCGCCAATAACTTCGGGTCCATCGGTCTCATCGATGATAACGAAATTATCAGAGCTCACGGATCTCAGGCTGATCGTATCGGCCGGATAGGCTTCCTGCGTCCAGTACCAGAAATGGCCGCTGCGATGGAGATAGCCGGATTCGGCTAGACGTTCACAAAGGGCCTGGAGATCCACTTTGCCGAAGCACTCCGCTGGATCCAGCGGCAGCTCAAACGCGGCACACTTCAAATGATTTACCAGGATTTCCAGGTTGTCCGGCTGGATATAGGCATGTTCCGGCGTGCCGCCAAAGAAATAGTCGGGATGCTTGACGATGAACTGGTCCAACGGGCGAGAAGACGCGACCAGGACTGCGCAGGAAGTTCCTTTCCGCCTGCCTGCCCGGCCTGCTCGTTGCCAAGTCGATGTGATAGTGCCTGGATAGCCGGCCATGATGGCGACATCCAACGAGCCGATGTCGATGCCCAGTTCGAGGGCATTGGTGCCGACAACGGCCCGGATCTCTCCGCTGCGCAGGCCGCGCTCGATTTCACGCCTTTCCAGCGGCAAATACCCGCCCCGATAGCCGCGCACAGTCTCAGGGGAGCCCGGCGCCCGAGGGTTCTTCTGTTTCAAATAGGTCAGCAGAACTTCGGTGTGAAGCCTGCTGTTGGCAAAAACTATAGTTTGAAGGTCTCGCTTGAGAAACTCCTGTGCCAGGCGTGAAGTCTCATTGATATAGCTGCGCCGAATCCCGAGGAACCGGTCGACCATGGGGGGGTTGTAAAAGATGAAGTACTTCTCCGCGGCGGGAGCGCCGTTCTTATCCAATACCTCCACCTCTGATTCCAGGAGCCGGCCGGCAAGTTCGCCCGGATTGGCGATCGTCGCAGAAGAGCAGATAAACTGCGGCTTCTGGCCATAGAATGCCGCGATGCGCTTGAGCCTTCGGAGCACATTGGCGAGGTGGCTGCCGAAAACACCGCGGTACATATGCAGTTCGTCAATGACGACGTAGCGCAGGTTTTCAAAAAGACGGGTCCATTTGGTGTGATGGGGAAGGATGCCGGCATGAAGCATGTCGGGATTGGTCAAGACAATGTGTCCCCGCTGGCGGATCGAACGCCGCGCATCCGAAGGGGTGTCCCCATCATAGGTGAAAATGCCCATGGCGTTTCCCAGTCTTTTGCCGAGATTCTGCAGTTCCTCGAGCTGGTCCTGCGCCAATGCTTTGGTGGGGAAAATATAGAGAGCGCGTGTGTCAGGATTTTCCAGGATGCTGTTGATAATTGGGAGATTGTAGCAAAGCGTTTTTCCGGAAGCCGTTGGCGTAACTACTACAATATTCTGTCCCCGGCGAATGCGTTCTGCGGCGGCAGCTTGATGCGAGAAAAGCTGCAAGACACCCTTGCCGCGATACGCCTCGGCCAATTCGGGTTTTACCCACTCCGGCAATGCAGCCCATTCAGCTTCCCGGGATGGAGTATGGTGCACGGAGGTGATGACTTCGTTCGCTTGGTCCCGGGACGTCAGCTCATGGATGACTTCGCGGACCTCAACAAGAGCGGTACTGGTTCGCACGATAGGATGTGTCATTGAAGTTCACCTTTTATTCACCTGAGAGTATCATGGAGGCAAACCCGCATGCAATTCCATAATGACGGCTGGCAGCTGATAGCTGGAACTCTATCTGCGGATGGAGCTCAAGATCGAAGGTGTCAGAAGCCAGAGCAGCGCTCCCCTGGGGATTCCACGAGTAATCTCCAGATCGAGCGCGCATGCGCCTCCCTTTTTAATCTCAATATAGTTTTGCGGGGTACCCCAGGCAATCTCGGCCGCGATCTCACCCAGAGAGGGTTGATGTCCGACCAGCATCAAGCTCTGACAGCCGCCACGCCGGCGAATTTCTTCATAGATTTGCTCTCTCCGGCCTGACGGCTCCAGTGGAGCGAATATTTCGACAGATGTCCGGATATCGAGAGCGACGGCCAGTATTTCCGCTGTCTGCCGGGCGCGCGGAAGCGGACTCGAGAGAATCACTTCGGGGGTGCAACCCAGGCTCCGAAACCCCGGAGCCGACAGATTCAGCTTCCTGATTCCTTCCTCCGTCAATGGCCGTTCGTCTTCGGCCATACCAGCCATGCCGTGAGGCAGCGCGATCCCATGCCTGACAAGATATAGCTTCATAGCGTTTTCCTTGTTACATTGGGCCCGGAATCACCGGAGCGGGGGTGGCTCCCAGCCCGATTCCCGAGCTACACCAATGCTAATAACGTATATACTATACTAACAGGAGGAGGGCTGCTCATGACTGACTTGTCCAACACTCTGATGGCTGCAATTGATGTGGGTTCCAGCGCCATACGGATGGACATTGCCGAAATGCGATCAGACGGGCGGATCCATGTCCTTGACTCACTCAAGAAGGGGGTGCAGTTGGGCAGAGGCGCCTTCATGGAAGGTCATCTCAGCGAAGAATCGATACGCGCCGCCTGCGAGGCCATGAGAGACTTCAAGAAGGTAATGGAAACCTATGGCGTGGTACGCTATCGGGCGGTGGCCACCAGCGCAGTCCGCGAGTCCAGCAACAGCGAAACCTTTCTCAACCGCGTATTGATGAGCACGGGACTCGATCTTGAGATCATTGACGGCCCTGAAGAAAATCGCCTTACCTATTCCGCAGTTCAAGAATCCCTGCGCAATGGTCCTGAACTGAAAACGGGGAAGAGCCTCCTGGTCGAAGTCGGCGGCGGGAGCACCGATGTGACGTTGCTGAGCGGCGCAGAACCGTTGCAGTCCGGCACTTTTCCCTTGGGTTCCATCCGTTTCCGCGCAAACCTGGATTCAGCGTCAGGCCGGCACGATCAGAAACTGCGGCTGCTCAAGCGCCAGATCGCCAGCCTTCTTGCCAATATCAAGCGGACCATAGCGATCACCGAAGCGATCAACTATATCGCGGTGGGGGGGGATGTGCGCTTTGCAGCCAGGATGCTTGCTGCCTCCTCCGAAGACGGCAGGCCCTACGTGATTTCCGGAAACAGCTTCGCGGAGTTTGTGGATTCTGTTGCCCGCCTGCCTGTTGACGCGCTAGTCCAGAAGTATTCCCTTTCGTACCTGGATGCCGAAACATTAGTCCCATCGCTGTTGACCTATCTGCAACTCCTTAAGGAGACACAGGCCGAGAGTGTGATCGTCAGTGATGCCAGCATAAGAGCCGGCATCCTGCAAGACCTTGCCCCGCAGGAACAGGGCGCCCGACTGAAAAAACTGACTCATCAGATACTTTCCGCAGCGGGCAGCTTGGGAAGGAAATTTCAATACGACGAAAACCATGCCGAACGGGTGCGCAACCTGGCCGTCCTCCTATTCGATGAGCTCAAAGCGGAATATCGAATGAATGAAACTCACCGGCTGTATCTGGAAGTAGCGGCGCTGCTTCACGACATTGGCTTGTTCGTCAATCCCAGAGGACATCACAGGCACTCCTATTATCTGATTTCCTCATCGGAGCTGTTCGGGTTGAGTCGGCGCGAACTGGAAATGATCGCAAATATTGCCCGTTATCATCGGAGATCACTACCCCAACGATCTCACCTTGCTTTTCTGTCCCTGGACCGGGATGAGCGCATGATCGTGTCCAAACTGGCAGCCATACTTCGAGTCGCCAATGCCCTGGATAAGGAGCACATCCAGAAAGTGACCGACCTCAAGGTCCTGCGCGAGGGAGATCAGCTGATTCTGCTGGCTCAGAATCGGTCGGATCTGACTATGGAAAGGATGGCAGTAGCCAGCCGGAGTGACTTGTTCTCCGAAGTGTTCGGGAAACAAATCATTCTGCGGGAGGTCACCGGAAACCTATGAGCGCCCATTCAAAGCAGCTTTTCCTGAACCGAGAAACAAGCTGGCTGGAATTCAATCGAAGAGTGCTGGAAGAAGCTCGGGATCCGGCCAACCCTTTGCTCGAAAGAATCCGTTTTTTCTGCATTTTCCATTCCAACCTGGATGAATTCTTCATGGTTCGCGTGGCATCGCTTCTGCGGATGAAAGCTGAAGGGAACAGTGATCCGGACCCTTCCGGGCTCTCACCATTTCAGCAGCTAGAGCTCATAGGGACCATGACGCGGAAATTATGCGAGTCCAGCGATGCTCTCTATCAGGAAGATCTGGCGCCATCGATGGAGCGTGAAGGGATTCGTCTCCTTCTTCCGAGCTCGCTCGAACCCGCACAGCAGAAATACCTGGATGACTATTTTGAGAAAGAAGTCTTCCCCGTGCTGACTCCGGTGGCCATCGATGCGACTCGTCCGATTCCCTGGCTGCCCGGCCTCGCTTTCAATCTTGCCGCCACACTCGAGTCCGCTCAAAGCGAAGAAATCAAAACCCGACTTGCAGTGGTGCAGATACCGGGGCGGATCCCGGGGTTATGCCGGCTTCCCGATGGCGAGACTTTCGCTGCCTGCTGGCTCCATGATATCGTCAGGCAAAAACTCGGCACCTTTTTCTCAGGCTACCGCATCCGGGAAATCGGCGGCTTTCGGATCACACGTGACGCCGAAGTCGAACTCGACGATGAAGGACGCTACGACTATGTAAGCATGCTGGAATCGGAGATAAAGAAGCGGCAACGGGGTATGCCGGTCCGGGTGGAATACGAAGCTTCTATGTCGCAGAAATTGATGGATCTTCTCAGGCTGGGTCTCGGAGTTGGAGAAGCTCACTTTGTCCCCGGGCGCGCTCCACTCGATCCCCGCCCCCTTCTGTCCATCGTGGATATGCCTGGATTTGACCGGTTGCGCTACAAGCCGCAAATACCGATCCGGCCCCCGGCGTTCGAGCAAGGGCGAAACGTATTCGAAATCATCCGCGAAGGAGATGTCCTGCTCCATCACCCCTATGATTGCTTTGATCCGGCGATCGAATTCCTGCAGGCCGCCGCTGCGGATCCCGAAGTCCTGGCGATCAAGCAGACGCTGTATCGAACGAGCGGGAGGAGCTCACTGATTCTCGGCGCCCTCCTGGATGCGGCTGAGAGCGGCAAACAGGTGACGGTGCTGGTTGAGCTAACTGCGCGCTTTGATGAGGAGAGGAATATCGGCTGGGCGCGAGACCTCGAGGCTGCAGGAGCGCACGTCCTCTACGGTATTGCCGGACTCAAAGTCCACGCCAAGATCACCTTAGTTATCCGCAGAGACCCTGGCGGAATCCGCCGCTATGTTCATCTTGGAACCGGCAACTATAACGAGCGGACAGCGCGCGTCTACACCGATTTTGGTTTATTTACGGCGTCCGATGATTTCGGGAGCGATGCATCCGCTTTTTTCAATACCATCACGGGCTATTCCGAACCACCCATGTTCAGCCGGCTCGTTATGGCTCCGGCCGGAATGAGGGACAGGATCTGCTTGCTCATTCGTCGGGAGGCCAATCGGGCGCGCGAGGGGGAACACGCTGAGATCCTGGGCAAGATGAATTCGCTCGCTGATCCCACCATCATTCGGGAACTGTATCTCGCCAGCAAGGCCGGAGTTCAGATTAAGCTAAATGTCCGTGGCATATGTACATTGCGACCCGGAGTGCCAGACCTGAGCGAAAATATCCAAGTGGTTTCCATTGTCGATCGCTACCTCGAGCACAGCCGAGCATTTATCTTTCATAATGGCGGGAACTCCGAAACCTATCTGTCGAGCGCAGATTGGATGCCCAGAAATCTGGACCGTAGAATAGAGCTGATGTTTCCCGTTATTTCGCAGCAGCTGGCCGGGAAGGTTATGAGCATTCTACAGGCTCAATTTGCAGACAATCAGAAGTCCCGATCATTGAAGCCTGAAGGATCTTACGAGGCCGTTGCGACCAAACAGGGCGAGGCGCTCCGAGCTCAAGAGTACCTCTATCAGAGCCGCCTGGAGGAGCAGGCTCGCGCCCGGGCAGTCACTCCTGTGCGTTTTGTTCCTATTGAGGGCTCCTGATCCTCCTAATTCTCGGACACGCTCCTGGGCTGCAAATATGCGGAAAGGAAGAGGTGGAGGCTTTTTCTCGCCACCGCGGTCCTTTCNCGCCAATCCTGCAAGCTTCCCGGCCAGTTGCTTGCCGAAGTCAATCTCGCCACGCGCCCCAAGAATCCGTCTGACGAATCACTGGCGAATGGGGCCAGGAAGTCATCTTGGGCTGTATCGCTGATGGCCCTCACGCAACCGATCGGAATACCCTGAAATGCTGCCACTGTTGCAATCGCCGCGGTTTCCATGTCAACCGCCTGCGCTCCGAATTGATGAAATAGCAAACTCTTTTTTTGGGGATCTCCGATGACGTGAGCTGAGGTCAGCAGCTCTCCGAGATTAGTCTCCAGACCCGCCGTGCAGCCTGCTGAATAAAGATCCTGCCAGAGGTGGAGTTCGGCGCCGCCGCCCGGTTCTGGCGCCGCCAAAGGTAGATCCTTATGCCCTTGTGGCAACAGGAGAATTGCCTTCCGGGCGATGAAAATATCTCCCAGCCTGAGCCGGCCATCAAGCGCGCCTGCATAACCTATGATCAGGATCTTCGATGGCCGAACCTCCTCGAGAACTTTCTCGACTCTGTGTGCGGATCTCCGGGGCCCAATCCCGGTTTTCAAAAACATGAGGGTTCTGTCCGCTTGGGCAGCGCTCCAGACGGTGATGCTGCCGGCCTTGGACTTTGAGCGAACGGGAAAGAGCTGCAAGGCCACGTCCAGTTCCTCCCTCAATGCGGCAGCGATCAGTAGCATGGACATGAAGCCTTCACCTCTGGCTTGACCGGAACTGTGGCGCTCGAGATCCATTTTAAGGAAGTCAAATTGCTTTACATTACCGGAATGATCGGCGTCGGGCCCCGATCCTGCCCGCATTCCCGGTACTCATCTGATCAGCCTCATGGCCAACGCCTTCAATGCAATGCCGGCCTTTTCGGAACTGGACAGCCGGACCGAATGCCGGAAGATGTCGAAACGATTGCGTACGATCTTGCTAAGAATCCGGCTATAGATTTCCATCATGGCCCAGAGTGCCGGCCTGCTGGAACGGTCCACCAGCGGGAGAAGATTTCGCGCCTGCTCGTAGTACTCCTTTGCGCGTCCGGTCTCAAAGGCCATAAGGTCTAGAAACCGCTGGTCTGCAATCCCGCTTTTCAAATCGCCGACGCAGTAGTGGAACCGGTCGAGATCATCCTGAGGGATATAGATGCGGCCCATTTCTGCATCCTCTTTAATATCTCTCAAAATATTCGTTAGCTGGAATGCGATTCCGCAGCACTCCGCATATTTTCGGGCGCGTTCGTCCCGGTAGCCGAAAATCTGCAGGCAGACCAATCCGACCGCTGAAGCCACATTGAAGCAGTAGCGATAGAGATCATTAAACGTGCGGTAGCGGTCTAAAGTGAGATCCATTTCCGCACCGTCGATGATCCAATGAAAATACTGGTCAGGGATTGAAAACCTGCGGACCGAGTCGTGGAAAGCCGGCAAAATAGGACTTTGCCGAAAATCGCCCGCCAGGCCGGCATTGAGATGAGCCCGCCAGCGCTGAAGCATCAAGCGCTTGTCATCGACGGCGTCATGGCCGTCCGAGATATCGTCGGTGCAGCGCATGAAAGCGTATACAGCGCAGATGGCGCGCCTCTTCTCCGGCGGGAGCACGACAAAGGAATAGTAAAAATTCCGGGCGCGCTTCCGAGCCACTTCCTCGGCGCAGTGATATGAGGCAATCAGCTCCTGGTTCAAGTGGCCTCCACTGGTCATCAACCGTCTCAGGGGATGATAGCGATCTTGAGCTCGCCGTTGCGATTCAACAATTTCTCCAGCACATTGCGCAGCCCCGAAAGGCCTTCTTCGCCGGTAATAAGGCTTTGGGCTCGCACAGCTCCGCGGTGGATAGCGTCGAGCGCCTCGCGGATATGACGTGGAGTATGATGGAAACTCGCTTTGATCGTAATTTCGGAATAGTGGATCAGCGTTGTATCCAGCGGGATGTGTGCGCCCGAAGGGCAGCCACCAAAGAGATTAATGGTGCCTCCCCTGCGCACCATTCCCATGGCATGCTGCCACGTTTCGGTAGTCCCGACTGCTTCGATAACAACGTCGGCACCCCGCCTGCCGTTGGTGATTTTACGGACCTGTTCGACCACGTTGGAGTGCGTCGAGTCCACTACATAATCCGCACCCATTTCCGCGGCCAGAGCCAGTTGATTGGACCGTTTCCCGGCGGCTATGACTCTCGCCCCCAGGGACTTCAAGATCTGGACAAACATCAATCCGATCGGTCCCATCCCGATAACAACCACTGAATCCCCTTCAGTGATCCCGGTTTCTTCCACCGCTCTTAAGACACATGCCAGCGGCTCTACCAGCGCTGCCTCGCGAAAGGTCATGTGATCCGGAAGCAGGAGCAGGTTCTGCCGAACTATCCGCTCCGGGATCTTTATGAACTCGGCATAGGCACCGTTGATGAATTGCAGGTCTTCGCACAGGTTCGCCAGATGTCGCTCGCAGAAGAAACACTTGCTACAGGGGGCGGAATTTGCCGCTACCACACGCATCCCGGGAGAAAAACTGTCAACATTGTCTCCGACCTGTTCCACGACTCCCGCCAGTTCGTGCCCGAAAACGGCAGGGGGAACGATCATCCGGGCATGGAATCCCTGGCGATAGACTTTGAGATCGGTCCCGCAGGTAAGGGCGGCCTTGATGCGCACCAGTACTTCGCCGGGATTCAAACGTGGAATGGGAATCTGCTCAATGCGCACGTCTCTCTTCCCGTATAACACGGCCGCAGTCATCTTTTCGCCGGTGACCTTGATCAATTCTCTCATGGCTGTATCAGGACTTTTAGGGAACGATCCGAAGGATGAGACGCCAGGTTAATTCCTTCCGGGAAGTCTTCCAGTGCGAATCGGTGGCTGATGAGGCGGGCCACGTTCACCTTTCCAGTTTGGATCAGATCCAAGGCTTTTTCCTGCAATTCGATCGATGCACTGTAGCTGCCAATCAATTGCTTCTCTTCCATGCAAATCCGGGCTGCATCCACAGAGATCATCTCTCCCGGAACTGTTTGGGCGAAAAGCAGCACGCGGCCTCCTCTGCGCACGATGCATTGGGCGGCGGCGACTGCCTTGGGGTCGGCCGCTGCTACGATTGCCAGGTCCACGCCCCTCCCATCAGTCAGCCGGTGGACGAGTTCGGGGACATCATCGGTCCTGGGATTCAAGGCGTAATGAACGCCCAGTTCGCGTGAAATCTCAAGGCGACGGTTCAGAAAATCCAATCCTATGGTCACGGCACCCGTACATATGGCTGCCTGCATAAGCAGGAGTCCCACGGGGCCCTGTCCATAAATAGCCACAACCTCACCTGTCTCCAGGGAAGCGGTTTCCAGAGCCTTCAGGCACGTATTGAGCGGCTCGAGGAAAATAGCTTCGTCAAAGGTTACGTTTTCAGGCAGGGGGACCGTTCCCGCCGCCACAATCCAGTCCATTACCCGGACATATTCCGCAAAGCCGCCCCCTGCCGGTTCAAAGCCGGCTGTTGTGCCGGTGCGGCGATAGAATTCGCACTGCGAGAACAGCTTCCGGTCGCAATAATAGCAGTGGCGGCAAGGAATGTGATGATGCAAAGCCACTCGGTCCCCTTCTTTGAAACCGCTCACTCCCTTGCTTACCCGGGATACCGTACCCGCGATTTCATGGCCGAAGATTCTGGGCGGAGCCGCAAGACTATATTCAATCTTTTTCAGGTCGGTGCCGCATATGCCGCAACTGCGGACTCTTACCAGCAGCTCTCCGTCCTGCAATTCGGGCACCGGGACGCTTTCAACCGATATCCTCGGAGATCCCCTATAGACAGCCGCACGCATCTGATGTTCGGGATGTGTTGCTCGCGCTTCGTAATCCTTGGCTGCAAATTCGGATCTCGCTGCCACAGTGCCTGTATCTGTCACTTCGATGTTCACCAATCAACCCAATTTCAAACGGTCGTTGCGTTCAGGGTTGAAATATTTCCGGGAGCCGAACCCGGTTTCCACTGATGCTTGAAATACTCCACCGCTTCACGCAAGGCTTCCTTTGCCGGCCGGGAACCGTATCCCAATTCCCGGACTGCCTTTTCGCTGCTTACATACATCTTGAAATGGGCCATTCTCACTCCCTCCATGGGGATGGATGGCTCGCGCTGCAAAAGCACTCCCTCGACAAAGTAGTCGAGATAGCCCAGAATCAAAGCCATCTCCCAGGGAATCCAGAAGCATGGGACATGTCTTCCGTAGATCTCTGACAACTCATCCAGAATCCGTTGAAAACTCCAGTTTTCACCGCCCAGGATATATCGTTCGCCAATACGCCCCTTTTCCTCAGCTAGCAGATGTCCGCGGGCGACGTCCTCTACCGCCACAATATTTAACCCGGTATCGACGTAGGCCGGCACGCGACCATTGATGAAATCGAGGATTATCTTTCCAGTCGGCGTGGGTTTAATGTCTCCCAATCCTATCGGTGCCGTCGGATTGACGATTACCACTGGGAGTCCGGATCCGGCAAACTCCAGAGCCACCTGCTCCGCCATGAATTTGGAGCGCTTATAGTGGCCGATCATGTCGTCCAATTTCACCGGGGTGTCTTCGTCGGTGGGAGTGCCATCGTGGCTCATTCCGATCGTTCCCACCGTGCTGGTGTAAACGACCCTGTCGACTCCCGCCTCGCAACAGGCCGAAAGGAGGTTTCGTGTCCCTCCCACATTGTTATCGTATATATCCTGCGGATTGGGAGCGAAGAGGCGATAATCCGCTGCCACGTGGTAGACTCTCCTGCAGCCTTGAATGCACCTTACCAGCGATGCCAGATCTCTTAGGTCGCCAATGGCGCTCTCGCAATTGAGCCCATCTACATTGATTTTGCTGCTGGAATCGCGCGCGAGAATCCTGACCCGGTCGCCTCTATTTAAGAGATGGCGCAACACATGGCTTCCGATAAAGCCCGTAGCTCCCGTAATAAAAGTCAAATCATCCGTCATGATTTTTCTGCAGCCTGCAACCTCACCAGCCTTGAGCCGCGACTTCGAAATCCGGGAAAACTGCAACCCGCATATCTACAGTTCACCAACTCGATAAACCAAACAGTATACTTAAAAGAGCTTTCTTTTTCCAAGATTCGATTCCGTTGCTTCCCGGTCCGCATTTTTCTCCAGAATCCTACTGCCGCGGCGGATCTTGCTATTTTGTTCTGCCGGATAACTCAGGCGGGAGAACGAATTCGACATCCTCCACGATGCTGCCGACAGCTTCGATATCCGGATACCCCACGCTGCTGAGATACCGNACAACGCTTTCGACGAGGTCTTCGGGCGCCGATGCGCCCGCAGTCAGTCCCACCACACGCACGCCGTCCAGCCAGAGCAAATTGATGCTTTCGATATCGTCGATAAGATAGGCCGGCACTCTCGCGTTCCGGGCCACTTCGACCAGGCGGCGTGAATTCGAGCTGTTTGCGGAGCCGACGACGAGAATTACCTCGGCCCTTTGAGCCAATTGCAGCACAGCGCTCTGCCGGTTTTGGGTCGCGTAGCAGATATCCTCTGATGCCGGACCCTTGATCAGGGGGAATTTCCTGCGCAGCCGTTCGATGGTTTTACGGGTTTCATCCAGGCTCAGTGTGGTCTGGGTCAGATACACCACTCTCTCCGGGTCGGGCAACTCCAATCGGTCCACATCTTCATTGGAATTGATCACTCTGATAGATGCGGGCGCTTCGCCGAGCGTGCCGATCACTTCATCGTGATCCGCGTGGCCGATCAAAAGAATAGTGTATCCCTCGCGGCCATACCGAATCGCCTCATGATGGACCTTCGTAACNAGCGGGCAGGTGGCATCGATAACCTGGAGATTTCGATTTCGCGCGGCGGCCCTGACTTCAGGGGAAACNCCGTGCGCACTGAAGATGACTCGTCCGCCGAATGGGATCTCATCAACCGCATTTACAAAGATTATGCCTTTTNGAGTTAATTCATTTACAACAAACCGGTTATGCACAATCTCCCGGCGAACGAAAAGAGGTTGGCCATATTTTTCCAAGGCAAGATTTACGATATTGATGGCCCGCATGACACCGGCGCAAAAGCCCCGCGGTGAGGCTAGAAGCACTTTCCCCCTTTCCGGCAAATCACTCGTTTCCATGTGCTTGAAATGATATTATCCGCTGCTCGGGTTGGCAAGAAGTATCCCGGACAGGCTTGCAAGGTGTGGACACTCCAATGTGGATTGTCTAAGTATAAGTATATGTCGTGAGATTTCGGATTCATCAGATGGGTGGAGGCCTGAACTAAGGGAGACGCGGGACTCAGCGAAGTGACCATTCAATGAGCTTTTTTATGGGTTGATTGTTTTGTGAGGAAAATAAATGAGTAGACAAAATGATATGAAGGTGCGTTATGCTGAACTAAAGCTGAACCAGGACCAGATTGATGAAATTGAGGAAGCTTTTGTAAAAGCGGATAGGGCGCAGAAAGAGTTTGAAACCTGGAATCAGGAGGCTATTGATAGAACTATACGTTCCGTTGCGCAGCTCGTGGCAAATTCCAAGAATTTTCACGAATTGGTGGAGCTGGGAATACAGGAAAGTGATTTTGGTGACCCGATCAGCCGTGAAGCCAAGCGATTCAAGATCCGCGGCATTCTTCGTGACTGCCTGAGACAAAAGTCAGTCGGGATCGTCGAGGAAATCCCTGAGAAGAGAATTGTCAAGTATGCCAAGCCAGTGGGCGTCATCGCCTGTGTTATCCCCGCCACCAATCCTGATCTTACGCCGGCCGGAAACGCCATCTATGCCATCAAGGCCAGAAATGCCATCATCTTCTCGCCGCACCCCCGTACTTTAAAAACCAGCCGCAGGACGATCGACTTAATGCGCGAAGGTCTGCGAAGAGTCGGTGCTCCCGAGGATCTGGTTCAGTGTCTGGGACACAAGGCCAAGATCAATCGGGGTTTTTCGGAAGCGCTGATGACCAAATGTGATCTGGTCATCGCGACTGGCGGACAAGGTGTCGTCCGTCGTTCCTACATGTCGGGTACGCCGGCCTGGGCTGTCGGCGCAGGCAACGCCACCATGATCTGGGATGAAACGGCGGTGCAGGATTTGAAGAAGGCCGCATTCAACACTATGCGTTCCAAGACCTCCGACTTTGGCTCCGGCTGCTCCGCGGACGGCAACATCATTATCCATGAGAGCATCTGGGATGCCGCGCTGAAAGAGCTTGTCGCGGCGGGCGGTTACATGTTATCCGAGTTTGAGCAGGAAGCTATGAAGAAAGTCATGTGGGACGCCGAGCTGCACAGACTGCCGGATACGG
>JGI20214J51650_10001182_pt1 | contig 16569 bp, 18 predicted proteins | sample WetSurMetagenome_FD_51650 | JGI IMG/M metagenome (IMG submission 51650) | reverse complement strand
TCGCAATCGCATAAATCAACCTATGTTGGGATTATTGCCGAGATCCTTACCAATTTTGGAAACAATTACCTGGAATATAAAAAGGTTGAGCTGCCATACAACGATCTAAACTAAGAACTGATATGATCATTCATTCAGCTGCTTTCATAAAAAGCAGCCCTACAATCAAAGAGTGTCCGGCACCAACNAAACCAGAATTTGGATTTATAGGGAGATCGAATGTAGGCAAATCATCGTTGATTAATATGTTGACAGGCTGGTCGAAACTGGCAAAAACATCTGTTCAGCCCGGAAAAACAAGAACAATTAACCACTTCATTGTTAATGACAGNTGGTATCTTGTAGATCTCCCCGGATATGGTTACGCAAAAGTTCCAGTGAAACTCAGGGAGAAATGGGTAAGAGCCACCGAGGAGTATATTCTGAAAAGAGAAAACCTGGTGTTGCTGTTTGTGCTACTTGATACCCGTCATAAACCTCAACGATCTGATCTGGAATTCATGGAATTCCTTGGCATGAACAGTATCCCGTTCGCCAGAGTGTTTACCAAGAGTGATAAGCTTAATGCTACTTCTCTGGATGATTCAATTAATCATTATAATTCGGAAATGCTAAATAACTGGGAGTCATTGCCTGCTTCTTTCATTACTTCTGCAATCAAAGGCAATGGCCGCAACGAAATTCTGAGTTATATTGAAGAATCTATTAACAATTTTTCAAATATCACATGATATCTCCCGGAATTTTTAATTTTGTATTCAGTTTTGATCGCAATACTAAATCATTTAAAAAATAGGAAAATGTTTGGAACGGCCCCGATGAAAGTCTTTTCCTGCAGATCTTCAAAAGATCTGGCTCAGAGAATTACAGATAAACTTGGAATTGAACTCGGAAAAAGTTCCGTTACCAACTTCAGTGATGGTGAATTTCAACCCTGTTTTGATGAATCGGTAAGAGGCTGCATGGTATTTATCATTCAGTCAACAAATCCTCCTGCTGACAATCTCTTTGAGCTTTTACTTATGATTGACGCGGCAAAAAGAGCATCAGCATATAAAGTGATAGCCGTAATACCTTATTATGGTTTTGCCAGACAGGACAGGAAAGACAGGCCAAGGGTTTCTATAGGTTCAAAGTTGTCGGCAGATCTTCTCAGCACTGCCGGAGTTGACCGCGTCATAACAATGGATCTTCATGCAGATCAGATTCAGGGCTTTTTTAATGTCCCTGTTGATCATCTATTCGGTTCTGCAATTTTTGCTCCTTACATTGAAAAACTGAAACTTAAAAACCTTTGTGTGTCAGCTCCCGATATGGGAGGATCAAAAAGAGCAAATGCCTATTCCAGACATCTTCAGTCTGAAATGGTTTTATGTTATAAGCTTCGCAAAAAGCCTAATGTTATTGAAGAGATGTCGATCATTGGTGAAGTGGAAGGAAGAAATGTTGTGATAATTGATGATATGGTCGACACTGCCGGTACACTGGCTTTAGCTGCGAATATGATGAAAGAAAGAGGCGCAACCAGTATAAGGGCATTTGCCACCCACCCAATACTTTCCGGAAATGCCGTGGAACGCATTAATGATTCAGCACTTGAAGAACTTGTTGTAAGCGATTCGGTACCATTTTCTGTCCCTTCAAAAAAGATCATAGTTCTGTCAATTGCCGATATTTTTGCTAAAACCATCAAGGCTGTGACAGAAAATCAGTCCATTAGCACAAATTTTGTATTCTGATTCCTTTATTCTATATTTGCAGGCCAATTTTTTATTTAGTGTCAAACGTGTAATGGGGAGTTATGGAATTTGTAACTCTTAGTAGCACAATAACTTTTAGACAAATGAAGACAATCGAAATTAAAGGATCTTTCAGAACCGAATTAGGTAAAAAAAGTTCAAAAGAACTCAGAAAATCAGGAAATGTACCATGTGTTATCTATGGGAAAGAAAAGAATATTCATTTTTTTGCTCATGAGAACAGCTTCAAAAACCTTGTATACACACCTGATGCACATCTGGTGAAACTTAGTATTGATGATAAGGAGTATCAGGTTGTACTTAAAGATATGCAGTTTCATCCTGTAAAAGACAATATCCTCCATGCAGATTTTATTGAAATTCACGATAACAAACCTGTTGTAATCAATATTCCAATCAAGGTTTCTGGTGATTCAGTTGGTGTTATAGCCGGTGGAAAATTAAGTATTAAGAGAAGAACCCTGAAAGTTAAGGGATTAGCAAAAGATCTTCCGGAGGCACTTCCAATTGATATCACGAATCTGAAAATTCACGAAGGAATTAAGGTGGGTGAATTAGCATATGACAAGATAGAACTGCTTGATCCAAAAAAATCGATGGTTCTTACTATTGCTACTTCACGTGTTGCACAAAAGAGCGATGAAGAGGTAGCTGCCGAGGCTGCTACTGAAGCTACAAATGCTGCTACCGCNGCAGCTGCTGCACCACCTGTTGAAGAGAAATAACTTTTTTAGTCCTTAAACAACATTCAGGCTTGATGAAATATCTGATAGTTGGCCTGGGCAATATAGGTGCAGAGTATAAAGATACCCGGCATAACATAGGATTTACAGTATTGGATGCCATGGCTATGGCATCCAATATTTCTTTTACGGACAAACGGTATGGTCATCTCTGTGAGGTCAGATACAAAGGACGCGATCTCATCCTTCTTAAACCCTCCACCTACATGAACCTGAGTGGAAATGCAGTAAGTTACTGGCTCAAAAAAGAAAATATCCCTCTGGAAAATCTGCTTATAATTGTCGACGACATTGCTTTACCTCTCGGAAGTATAAGAATGAGATCGAAAGGAAGTGATGGCGGACATAANGGTCTTGCTCATATAAGTACCACCCTTGATACCAACGACTACACACGGATCAGAGTAGGAATAGGCAACAGTTACCGGAAGGGAACCCAGATCGATTTTGTACTTGGCAAATGGGATACTGAAGAAAAAAAATTTATAGATGAAAGAGTTTTGATTGTGGTCGAAATGATCAGATCATTTGCCTTCGCAGGCACAGAACTGACTATGACTGCTTTTAATAAAGTTGGGAAAGTTAAACCGCCGGCTCCTTCCTCTCCAGTTGACCCCCCAACCCCCCTGAAGGGGGGTTAATAACCCTTTGCGTTCCGATAGCTCCCGATAGCTATCGGGACGGAATTTGCGGTTAATGGATTTCATTTTTTTCAATGGCTGATAACAAAAATATACGAATCGATAAGTTCCTCTGGTCAGTAAGAATATACAAGACCAGGAGTATAGCATCGGATGAATGCCGGAAGGGAAGAATACTTATAAAGGATATTCAGGTTAAACCCTCCAGATCAGTTCTGAAGAATGAAATAATTATTGTAAAGAAACCACCCATCCTTTATTCTTACAGGGTTATTGAGCCAATAGAGAACCGTGTAGCTGCAAAACTTGTGGAACAATTCATCGAAGATATAACACCCGAAGTGGAAAAAGCTAAACTAGATCTCAAACAGGCAGTAGGTATCGTTTATCGTGATAAAGGCACCGGTCGTCCAACAAAAAAAGAGAGGAGACTGATCGATCGGATAAAAGATCAGGACTAACCTTAACCTTCCATTTGTCTGACCCCCCAACTCCCGCAAAGCGGGACTAACTCAACTTTTGTAACACTTTAATCACTTAAGNCACTTTAGCTCACTTTAGGCACTCTAGGCACTTCAAATGGTGGTATAAAGACGTAATATTCCAAAATCTGCCTTAAAAGTAAATCAGCTTTAATAAGAGCATATCACTTTTTTTTATCTTGCACTCTTAAACTATGACACATCAGGCAGGAGATGTGTCAAGGGTGTTATTATTTAAAAAATGGGGAAAGAAAATATTGAGAAGTATTCGGCCCGATACGCACTATTAAAGTCAGTGGCTGGTTTCTGGCATAACAATGTCTTCTACAGAAAAGTTATCGTTCTTGGTCGCGAAAACATTGATCCTGAAGATCCCTTGATATTCGCACCAAACCACCAGAATGCTTTGATGGATGCGCTTGCAGTTCTCTTTACTCATAAAGGACAACCTATTTTTTTAGCCAGAGCAGATATATTTAAACGAAAATCGATAGCCTCAATACTCTATTTTCTAAAGATACTCCCTGTATACAGAATAAGGGACGGATTCAGCAGCCTAAAGGGTAACGATGAAATATTTACTAAAACCATTGATGTGCTTAAAAACAAAAATGGCTTGGTAATCCTTCCTGAAGGCGATCATGCCGGTTTCAGAAGACTCAGACAACTTAAAAAGGGTATTTGCAGGGTTGCTTTTCAATCAAGTGAAGCAACCGGTTTTACTCTTAAAATAAAGATTATTCCGGTAGCCCTCGAGTTTTCTAATTATAGCAGGTTCAGACAGGTACTGACAGTGGAGTATGGCAAACCTATTGAAGTGTCGGAGTACTTTGATTCTTACAAAGTAAGTCCCGAGAGAGCATTAAACGAGCTTAGATCGCGACTTTCAGCTGAGATGAAAGGAATAATGATACATATTGAAGAAGATGATTATGAAGCTATCGATGAACTAAGGGGCATGATTAATGGCAGATTTAGCGACGACATAAAATTTCCAAAACTATTCCGAGACAGAATCCTTGTTAATAAAATGAATCTTCTAAAAGTATCTGGTCCTGATTTGTATAAAAGAATATGCTCCCTGAGTCTTGAAATAAAAAAGAAAGCAAAAGAACTAAATACTGACTACAGGCTTCTTGAAAAAAAGAAACATCCCCTTGGATGGTTGATTGCAGGTATGATTGGTATTGTATTGACATTCCCTCTGTTCATCTATGGAAATATTTTTAACCTTACATTCCTCGAAATACCTAATCTCCAGATACGCAAGATAAAGGATCCTCAGTTTCATTCATCAATACGTTATGGAATATCTCTGGCACTTGCTTTTGTTTTCCTGCCGGCATATCTCATTATTTCACTGTTTGTTTTCTCCTCGTGGTGGCTGGGCTTACTGATTTTTTTCACACTGCCCCTTTCAGGCCTTTTTGCNTGGAACTATTATCTGCAATTTCACAGAATGATTGGTGGATTCAGAATCAGGAACCTTATTAAGCAACATAACGACGATTTTATGCTGTTAAGAAAAAATCATTCAGAACTGGTAAACCTGATTGCCCAATTATAAAATGAAGAATAAAACTCAGTTTTCAGGCAAGGTCGTCTGGGTTACAGGGGCATCCTCAGGTATTGGTGAAGCGCTGGTTCACGAATTTATAAGAAGAGGAGCAAATGTTATAGCTTCATCAAATGATCCCGATGGGTTGAAGAGGGTAAAAGAGGAATGCGGTAATAAATCAGAAATGGTTCATTGTGTGCCTTTTGATCTCTCCGACTCGACAGGAATTGAAGCCATAGTTGAGCAAGAGCTAAAATCATCGGGGAGAATTGATTTTTTACTTAATATCGGTGGAATAAGCCAGAGGGCAAGGATTGATGAGACACCTTTATGGCTCGACAGGAAAATATTTGAAATTAACTATTTCGGTACAATTGCGCTTACCAAAGCAATACTACCCTACATGATAAAGCAAAAATCGGGTCATGTTCTGGCAACAAGCAGTATATCAGGCAGGTTCGGGTTTCCTCTTCGTTCTGCTTACTCTGCCTCCAAACAGGCACTACATGGATTCTTCGAGACACTCTATCTTGAAAATAAGAAATATAATATAAGATCATCTGTGATAATCCCGGGAAGAGTAAGAACATCTATTTCAGTACATGCTCTTAATGCTGAAGGTAAGGAACATGGAAAGCTTGATGAAGGTCAGGCAAAAGGAATTTTACCTCAAAAGGCTGCAGAAATTATTATCAGGGGAATTATAAGGAACAGACGAGAAATACTTGTAGGTAAAAATGAATTAATAATGTTGCACATCAGAAGATGGTGCCCATGGATATTCTTCAGAATTGCAGATAAAATAAAATCTGTGTAAAGTTTGAAGTGAACTAAAGTTTGGAGTGCCTAAAGTTAATAATAATGAAAAACATAATGCTGAATAGAACTTTAAGTACTCTAGGCACTTTAGACACTTTAGACACTTTAGTCACTTTAGTCACTTTAGGCACTATAAAATTGTTATAACGAACAGATTAATATTAGCATAAAATGAAAGGTTATATTATAAGTGGAATCCAGCAAATGGGAATTGGCGTAATGAACGTTGAAGAATCATGGAAATGGTACATAGACCAGTTTGGCATGGATTGCCGGATCTTTGATGATAATGCACCGGCAAAACTAATGCTCCCTTATACAGGAGGAAAGCCAAGGAACAAACATGCAATATTGGCTATGAATCTGCAAAGTGGAGGAGGATTTGAGATCTGGCAACACACAGAAAGGGAACCTGTTAAGATTAATGAAGAAATCAGAATCGGGGACCTGGGCATCATTGCCTGCAAGATAAAAGCAAAAAATATTAAAGAGACACTTGCAGCTTACAAGAATAAAGGAATCCTGGTCCAGGCTGAAGCAAATGAAGATCCGTCGGGTAAACTGACTTTTTTCATAAAAGATCCTTTCGGAAATTTATTTCAGCTTGTTGAAGCAAGCGATTGGTTCAGGAATGAGAAAAAACCCACCGGGGGCTCATTTGGAGCAATAATTGGTGTGTCTGATATAGAGAAAGCCAGAGTTGTTTACTCCGATATTCTTGGATATGATGAGGTTATCTACGATACGACGGCGGTTTTTGCTGATCTCGCNTATCTTCCCGGAGGTGACAAAGAGAATCGCCGGGTACTTCTGGGGAGGTCAAAACCTTTTACTGGTGCATTTAGCAAAGTTCTTGGAAATAGCGTAATTGAACTTATTTCATCTACAGCTAATCGTGGCAAAAAAATTTACGAGAACCGGTTCTGGGGAGATCCGGGCTTTATTCACCTTTGCTACGACATGCATGGTATNGATGAACTGAAAAGCTTCTGCGAAAGCAAAGGATTTCCATTTACTGTTGATAGCAAAAAGAGTAATGAAGGAAGCAGTTTCGATATGGGTGAGGCAGCAGGATATTTTTCATATATTGCTGATCCCGATGGAACACTTATCGAATTTGTAGAGACTCATAAAGTGCCAATACTCAAGAAATTTGGATGGTATCTTGATCTTCGGAAAAGAGATCCCGAAAAATCTCTGCCCGACTGGATTGTGAATACTCTTAGGTTTTCAAGGGTGAAGAGATGACATCTGATAATTTCACACTACTTCACCCCCATCGCCCTTCGGGCACTCCCCCCAAAGGGGGAGAAAATCCATAAACAGACGAGCTTTTCTCCCCCTCTGGGGGAGATCCCGCGAAGCGGGAGAGGGGGTTATCATCATGATAGAGAACTCAATTAAAGTGATTTACTTTTTGCAATATCCTCAACTTTCTGTAGTACTCTCATTATATTTCCACCCCAGATTTTTGTTATATCGGATTTTGAATAACCCCTCCGTAAAAGCTCAATTGTAATGTTCTTCATTTCTGCTGCTGTTCTGCAACCATCCACTCCACCTCCACCGTCAAAATCGGTTCCTATTCCAACGTAGTCCACACCGATCACCTGAACAACATGATCAATATGATCAACTAAATCCTTAACAGTTGCAGGTTTTTCATAAGCTTTCTGAATATTATTATATTCAAGCCTGGCTAATTTTTTTGTTGAATCTGAAAGAGCATTATAATCGCCATATTTATTGTTGAGTTCATTAATTCTGGCGTCAAGTTCCGGATTGGCCTCAGGTGTTTTAAGATAATTACTCAGAACACAGATCTGAATTACGCCACCATTCTCTTTAAGCGCCAGTAACATATCATCAGAAAGATTTCTTGGGCTACCGCAAAGAGCTCTGCAAGAGGAATGAGATGCAATCACAGGCGTTTTTGAGACTTTCAGCACATCAAAGAAAGATTTATCTGAGATATGTGAAATATCTACCATCATCCCAAGTCTGTTCATCTCTTTAACGACCTGAATTCCAAACTGGGAAAGACCATCATTTTCTGCGCCTGTCGGGTCGGTGGATGAATCACAGATATCATTATTTTTAGTATGGGCCAGAGTTATATATCTGGCTCCAAGATCAAAGTATTGCTTAATCCTTGTAAGGTCTTTTCCAATCGGATATCCGTTCTCTACCCCAATGAATGCAGCAATCTTACCGGCTTTTTTTAACCTGTAAGCATCATCGGGAGTTAAGGCAATCTCAGCCATTGAAGAGTTTTTGTCAACATTCTTATGAATTGCATAGAATATATCAAGCGCTTTCTGATGTACATGGTTAAATGTTGAATCATTTCTGGGACCCTGACTAGTAAAAACAGCAAAGAATTCCGCATGCAGACCACCTTCAGCCATTCGGGGAAAATCGACACATCCCTCCTCGTGCCGGANTCCCAGATCAAAAGTAGGATCAGAAAATTCCATNGGAGTATCACAATGTGTATCTACAGTAAGAATGGATGCATGTATCTTGTCAGCCTTTCTGGCCAATTGCTGTTCTGAAGTTCCACAACCAGCCAGAAAAAGTGCCACAAGAAAAAAATTAACGAATAATTTCATAGTGTTTTTCTTAAATTCAATTGCAATATAAGTAAAATGAATTTTCAGCTCCTAGTTTTTTGGCTGTTTAACCTATTTTAACAAAAGCCCCTGACGATTACGTCAGGGGCTGCCATGAAAAGAATGCAATTGCTTTTTGGACATCAAAAAGCTTCTTTAAAGTTTTACCACTTTATATACGTTTCGGTTTTTACCCCTTGAAAGTCTGAAATAATAAATTCCGCCAGGGAGATCCTGCAAATTCATCTGTTTTTCAACTGAAGCCGGTTCAATTTTATCAGTCTTGAGAATTTTCCCCTGAGTATCAAGAATATCAACGGTGATTTCATCATTAACCGGAGAGTTAAACTGAATGCTTATTGCATCAGATGCCGGATTTGGAAAAACCTTAATCTTAAAAAGATCACTGAATGTTTCTTCTATTGCTGTAACCAGTAATTTCTGCTGAAAACCATGAGAAAGAATTAATGAGCCGTCCTGTGAATGTAGCGTCGGAATAATGGTTTCTCCAAGGGTCCAGCTTAATGAAACATTTCCATTAACATTATATCCGCCCGATGTTGCTATCACTTCCTGATTTAGCTGTGCATGCATGGAAAATGACAACGAGGTTAAAAATACAATTATACCAATCCTTCTCATTGCATGGATATTAATTATATTCCAACATCTTTAAAAAGTAAATTTAAATTAATTCCTTCCAAAAAACAATGTTAAAATACCCATTTTCATGAGAGTATCCAAAATTGGGATAAACTAAAGTTTAAGTGGGGTAAACAGACTCAACAAGACTAATATTCCGATAAAAATAATCACTAATCCGGCAACTTTATTAATCCTTACAATCATCCTCAGTCTGATATTTTTCTTGAAACGGCTGACAAAATAGCTAAGGAAAAACCACCAGGCAATAGTTCCGATCAATACTCCGGGGATAAGAAAAAAAGGTACCATTTCAGGTTTGATATTGCCTTTGATATGCACGCCGGAAAAGAATGCAACGAATATGAAGATAGTATATGGATTCGATATTGAAAGAACAAAAACCGAGTAATAGTCGCGCCACAATGATTTATCTGCCTTTTCCCTGTTTCTGAATTCCTTAACCGGATCCGACAGAAATACTTTTAACCCTACTCCGACAATAACTAATGCAGCTATTAAGGTTAGAATAAATCTTTCTTCTTTAATGAAGCTTATTATAACGGTGAATCCCAATCCTGAGAGAAACGCCAATAGTGTGTCAGCACTGGCAAGGCCGAGTCCTGAAAAAAACCCTGATAACCAACCTCTTTTTATTGTTCTGTTAATCAACACAATGCCTATAGGCCCAGGGGGCATTGATACTGCCAGCCCAAGAATTATGCCCTTCAGAAGTATATCGATAGCCGGAATCATCTTTTCAGATAATGAGAAGCAAATATAATATTTAGTCCAGTGAATCAGATGCACTCTTCAATTCTTCTGCTAATTTTGGAAATTTAAATTTCATGACTGAAAAAAGAAAAATCTGGCATTGGCTGGCTCTTGTGATTCTTTCGTTGATCTGGGGAACAAGCTATATATTAATGAAAAAGGGGCTTGAATCATTCTCTCCGCTTCAGGTCGGATCTCTGAGGATTGTGATAACTTTTATTTGTCTCCTGCCTGTCGCATTAAAACATATTCGCTTGCTGAACCGGGCTAACATATTTTCTCTCATAATGATCGGAATGTTCGGAAGTGTAATTCCGTCATTTCTTTTTCCTCTGGCTGAGACCAGGATCAGTAGTTCACTTGCCGGCATGCTGAATACGCTTAGCCCGGTTTTTACACTTCTGTTTGGAATTACAATCTACAACAGGAAAGCTATCAAAACCCAGATAGCGGGTGTTTTTCTTGGATTAGTGGGGGCAACAGGTCTTCTTTATAGCGATTCATTTACTTTTAATGTGTTTGGACTCTTTGTTATTCTTGCCACGATCATTTCAGGAATNAGCTCAAATGAAGTAAGCAAAATAAAAGCAATGAATGGGATCAGGATCACTGCACTGTCGTTCTTCGTGACCAGTCCCGTTCCAATCATTTACCTTGCATTCTCTGATCTCTCTGCCCCCATGCATACGGTTAACTGGGTCCGAAACCTCAGTTGTATTGGAATATTGGCAGTATTCGGAAGCGCCATTGCCCTGGCAATTTATTATCTGCTGATAAGAGATACTTCTCCTGTTTTTGCATCGTCGGTGACATATTTTATACCCATTGTTGCTACTCTCTGGGGACTTGCTGATAACGAANATTTTTCCTCCTCAATGATTATTTCTGTTGTTTTTATATTTGCCGGAGTATTTATAATTAACAGACCTGATATCTTTAAAAGAAGAAGACCAATTTCAGATGAATAAATATACTCTTGTCGGACTTTCTGTATTAGGAGGATTTTTTTCAGGACTGGCATGGACAGGGTGGTGCTCAGGACTTATACTTCTTTTTGCATTTGTGCCATTTTTCCTGATCGAAAACTACTTGTATCAAAATCCCGGAAGGTATTCTCCAAATGCCTTTTTCATCTTTATCCTACCAGGGTTTGTCATCTTCAGTATAATTGCAATCGGTTGGATGAGAGTTGCCAGCTTAACCGGTGCAATATGTGTGATTATGGGACTGTCATTTTTAATGGCTTTCACAACATGGATGGCACATGTTGTCCGTTTGAGAGNTGGGAATATTCCGGGGTTTTTATCAATGATAGCATTCTGGCTTACATACGAACTTATAAGCCTGAATGTGAATATTATTTCACCATGGTTGAATCTTGGAAACGGTCTTTCAAAAGATATACTTTTCATTCAATGGTATGAGGCAACCGGAACAGCCGGTGGCTCATTATGGATATTATCTTCCAACCTTTTTCTTTCAATATTCCTCGTAAATTACCTCACAAGAAAAAGAAAATACAGAACCTATTTGATCATTTGGCTACTGGTTATAATCATACCGTCAGCTATTTCTGTTTTCAGGTATAATACAATTAAGCAGAACAACAAAAACGGGTCGGAAATAGTGATCATCCAGCCAAATACCGATCCCTATACTGACAAGTATACCATTCCGTTTGAAGATCAGCTGAAAAAAGTGATCACTATGGCAAAAAANGNAATATCTGATAAGACCCGCTGGGTCATAACTCCTGAAACCACTATTGACGATCCTGCNAATCTTGATGATCTGAAGAATGACAAATATGTAAAAATGATAATNGAACTTACACGGCAGTACCCTGACATTAACATAGTCACCGGATTAGTTACCTACAAGGTCTATCCTGCAATGACAGAAGCGCCAACAGTAAGTGCCAGGATCATTGATGAATCGGGTCTCTATTACGATCATTTTAATTCTGCAATTAAAATTGACAGTGGAAATTCAATAGGGATATATCATAAATCAAAGCTTGTGCCGGGCATTGAAATGCAGTTTTCAAACGGTGTTACACGATTCATCTCACGCATACTGCCTTATCTGGGTGGCACAAAGTGGGGATATGGTGTCCAAAAAGACAGNGTATGNTTTNAAGATGCTTCCGGTNTGTTTAAAACAGGGCCGGTAATATGCTATGAATCTGTATTCGGAAGATTTGTTACTGAATATATCAGGAAAGGGGCTCAGGCTTTATTCATTATTACAAATGATGGTTGGTGGAAAAACACAAATGGCTATATACAACATCTTAACTTCGCATCATTAAGAGCGATAGAAACACGTCGTAGTATAGCTAGAGCTGCAAATACTGGCATATCATGTTTTATTGATATCAGGGGCAAAAGAACTGAAGAGACCAAATGGTGGGACAAAGAAGTACTGAAAGGAGTGATCTGCCCTGAAACCCAAATAACAACTTATGTAAAGCATGGTGACTATCTGCTTTTGATTTCTTCAATCTTAAGCGCTATAATTTTGACAGGTGTCTTCATTTTTATGCCAATCAGAAAAAAAATTATACTCTCAAAGTAGTTTGTGCAACTCTATCAAAATCCTATTGTCTTTATATCCAGATAAGCTTATCAGGTGGATGATTTGAACATATACATTCATGCTTCTCTGATTGAGGAGTGCAGGAAAGGTAACAGCAAGGCTCAGTTTCGTCTGTATAAACAGTATTCAAAAGCTATGTACAACCTGGCATACAGGATACTTAATAACAGAGAAGATGCAGAAGACATTCTACAGGAGTCATTTGTTGAATGCTTCAAAAACATCGGTTCATTCAGATTTGAATCCACATTTGGTGCATGGCTTAAAAAAATCACGGTAAACAAATGTATTAATCAGATCAAAAAGAAAAGAATCGACCTGACACCATGCGAAATGCTGCCAGAACAGATTTATGAAGAAGATGAAGAAGTTATTTATGATACCTCGAAAATATTCAAATGCATTGAAATGCTTCCCGATGGCTATAGAATTATTTTGACTCTNTATCTGCTTGAGGGTTATGACCATTCTGAGATCTCACAAATACTTGCTATATCGGAATCTACTTCGAAATCACAGTATTCAAGAGCTAAAGAAAAATTAAGGAATCTATTATCAAAAAACTAATAACATGGACAGACTTGAAGAACAAATCAGAAGGAACAGAGAGGATATGGACAGATACGATGTCTCTGAAAGGGTATGGAATGGAATAAAGAAGAATCTTGGCAAAAAGAAGTCTGCTAACAGAAAATGGTTATCTATGGCTGCTATGTTAGTTGTTGTTATCGGAACCGCTCTGCTTTTTTTCAGACCTGTATTCAGGTGGTCTGAGTCAAACAAACAAAGCAGGAAGGATGGCGTCGATATTCAACACAATCCCCAGTTAAAAGAGACAGAACTTTATTATAACAATCTTGTGAGCTCACTTTATTCCGAAGCAATACCCTTACTGACAAACAATCCTGAAATAAAAAAAGAGCTTAATGCTGATCTGTCGCATCTCGATTCAATCTGTACTGACATCAAAAAAGATCTGAAAGATAATATATCAAATCAGGATGTAGTCGAAGCGTTGATTCAGAACTACAGAATAAAGATCCGTATACTTGAGGATATGCTGACCGTTTTAAAGGAGAATGAACCCAATCCAGTAAAAATCAAAAGACATGAACTTTAGAAATATCATAACTGCAAGTCTGATATTACTGATATTTAATTCATTATCAGCACAAAATGATTTCGATACAAGAAGCTACAGCAAGACACTGCCTGTGGATAGAGAAACTACTTTGGACGTGTCGAATAAATATGGAACAATACAGATCACGCCCTGGAATAAAGATTCTGCTTACATACGTGCCGAGATTAAAGCCTATGCTAAAGACCGGTCGAAAACAAATAAGATGTTCGATGGTATTAATGTAAACATCTCTGGTTCAAAATACATAGTGAAAGCGCAGACAGAATTTTCTTCAAACATAAATACGCTCTTCGAAAGCTTTAAAGGAATGACAAATAAAATAATATCATATGATTCGCACATTGAGATCAATTATTACATTACAATACCTGAGTATCTGAATCTCAGGATCGAAAATAAATATGGCGACGTATATATGGAAAATAGCATTGGTGAATTCAGGATTTCTGTCTCAAACGGGTCCTTTAAAGCTAATTCACTGGGTAAAAATTCTTCAATAAATCTGGTATTCTGTGATGCAAAGATAAATTCGGTCATTTCGGGAAACATCGATGCATCTTTTTCTGAAATTTCAATAGGTGAAACTGAGGACTTGTCAACTAACTCAATCTCTTCAAAATACGATATTAAAAAAGCCGGTCTGATTCGTACAGAATCGAAAAGAGATAAGTTCTTTTTTGAGAATATAGGATCGTTGCAGGGAAATGCTTATTTCACTGATTTCAATATAAACAACCTTGGAAAAGAGATAAATCTCTCTTCCAGGTATGGCAGTATTAATACAGAATTTATTGAAAAAGGATTTGAATCAATTAATATCAATTCAGGTTATTCCGACATCTCACTGCGGTTTGATCAGGGTTCTTCTTATAATCTGGATATCAGACATGTGAATGCTTTCCTGGTTTTACCTGATAAGAATATTAAAACTGAAGAAAAGGTACTTAATGAGGACAAGAAAGAATACCTGACCACNGGCACTGTTGGTAAAAACGCCGGAAAAGCTAAGGTTAAAATCGATGCTACGCGGGGTAATATTTATCTTAAATAAATTNCGCGATCAGGTGATTCTGCCACTTTAAATATGTTATTGTTATAAAAGGATTAATAGCGAACAATATGAAAAAATTCTACTTCACATTTTTTATTTTAACCCTTGTTTTTTCGTCGGTTATTTATGGCCAGTTGAGTAGCAGGCAGGCCGGACTTAGAGCAGGTTACAGGGGTGGTCTGTTTTATCAGCTATCGCACGAATCAGGTAATGCTGAAATTGCTTACAATGCAATGATTGGATTTAGCGATGGGGGAATTCAGATCACAGGTTTGAAAATTATATATGAAAAATCTTTAAGTTCAATATCTCCCGATCTCTTCTTTGCATGGGGCTATGGAGGTCATGCCGGATTCGTTTATGCTGATCAGCCACGATTTTATACAGATTCATATAATATAAGAAGGAGATTATTTTGTCCCGTTGGTGGTGTTGACGGATGGCTGGNCGCAGAATACAGGGTCAGAGAGGTTCCACTAAATGTCAGTTTAAATCTTAAACCATTTGTTGAAATAGTAATACCGGCTTCAGTAAGATTTATGCCTTTAGATCTGGCAATTTCCGTATCCTATGTTTTTTAGTTAATCAATAATACCCCTTTAAATTCTGATAAGCTATTCTCTGTGTGACTATGATCATTTGCCTCTCCCTAAATCCCTCCCCCAAGAGGGAGGGACTTAAATCATTAACATATTGATGGTTACCCCCTTCTCTCTTGGGAGAAGGGGGAAGGGGGAAGAGGCAAAAAATCTTACACGGAGTTTATAAATTCAATCATTTCAGATTTTGGGATTTAAATAACGCCACTCCTTCATCGAGCCATTTCTTATATTCTTCGACATTCAGATTTGTGGGCATTGGTCTATTTAGCGGATTGCCATTATAATCAGTTATTACATATAGAGGAAGGGCATTTGTTTTATATTTCGAAATCTCAAGATCTTCATAAATTTTTCCTATAGTCTTTTTTTGTTTGCCATCAACTGCAGATACTATCCATTCATTTTCGGGCAACATTGTTCTGTCGTCAACATATAATGATATTATTACAAAGTTATCTCTTAGTCTTTTCAGAACTTCGGGATCGCTCCAGACTTTTGCCTCCATCTTTTTGCAGTTTGCACATGCATGTCCCTTAAAATCAATGAGAACAGGTTTTCCTGTTCCTTAGCACAGGCAATACCCTGCTTAAAATTGAAATAGCCTTTAAGTCCCAGGGGCATCTCAAAGATATCAGAATACATTGGTTCGGAACAAATCTGGCTTGTTACAGAAGACTGAACAGCAGCTGTTGATGAACCTCTGTTTTCCATAATAAGTTTAGGAAGATTGAATTCCGACTTTCCCTGAGAGGGTAGAAACGACGATAGTCCATTTAAAGGAGCACCGAATAGACCAGGTATAAGATAAACAACAAATGTAAATACAATGATTATGAGGAATAACCTGAAAGTACCAATGAAAGGCAGATCGCTATCGTGTGAGAATTTTATCTTTCCCATAAGGTAGAAACCAAGCAGCGAAAACAGAACAATCCAAATAGAAATAAATAAACTTCTTGAAAGAATGCCCAGGGAATACACGCTATCAATTGTCATAAGAAATTTCATACTGAAAGCAAGCATAATAAATCCAAGTACCACTTTTATGGAATTCAGCCACCCTCCTGATTTAGGTATCCGGCTCATTATTGACGGAAACAAAGCGAATATTGTAAATGGTAATGCAAACGCAACCCCAAATCC
>JGI20214J51650_10001181_pt1 | contig 16569 bp, 15 predicted proteins | sample WetSurMetagenome_FD_51650 | JGI IMG/M metagenome (IMG submission 51650) | reverse complement strand
CCGAGGCAGTATTTCCTGGTCTCCTCGTCTTTCTTGAGAAACCCTGCCGACTCAAGGGTGCTGACAATGTTGTGGATGGTTCCTTTAGGAAGGTTCATGGCCAGAGCGATGTCCGTAATTCCCCAGCGCGGTCTTGCATAGGAGAACAAGGNGAGAATATCAAGTGCGCGATCGACAGACTGGATGATCATACCCTNTAGATTCCATAATATGGAACTAAGTACCACAATGCTTAACGAATAGNCTTTCNTTTGTCAAGTNTTTTTTGAACTCATTTTCTTTGCAAAAAGGCTGGAAGCTGTGGTATCCAATTTTGTCCTTCCGGAATGGGTTTCCAACCTTTTGAGTCCAACAAAAGCAAATTTTAGTAGAAGAAAAGGAGATCAGAAATGACCGCAAAATTGATCAAAGGCACTGAAATCCGTGATGTGATCCTCAAGGAGCTAGGCGAAGAAGTTAAAAAAATCAAAGAAAAACACGGCAAAGTGCCGGGTCTGGTGACCATTCTCGTGGGGCAAAACCCCGCCTCTATTTCGTATGTCACCGCCAAAATCGAGGCGGCCAAGAGCCTCGGCTTTAAGGAAATACAGGACAACCAGTCGGAGACGATTACGGAACAGCAGCTTCTTGCACTCATTGACAAGTACAACAAGGATGACAGCATCAACGGAATCCTGGTGCAGCTTCCTCTTCCGAAACACATCAACGAGAAGAAGATCCTCAATGCCATCGATCCGGACAAGGANGTGGACGGATTTCATCCAGTCAACGTGGGACGCCTAATGATCGGAGGTTCCGAGGTCAAATTTCCGCCCTGCACGCCGGCTGGGATTCAGGAGTTGATCGTGCGTTCCGGCGTGGAAACCAAAGGCGCTGAAGTGGTGGTAGTGGGCCGCTCTAACATCGTAGGGAAACCGATCGCGGTGATCATGCTTCAGAAGGCCAAGGGCGCCAATGCCACAGTGACCGTTGCCCACACAGGGACCAAAGACCTTGCGTCTCACTGCAAACGCGCAGACATTCTTGTCGTTGCTGCAGGAGTTCCCGGCCTGGTCAAACCCGAGTGGATCAAGCCCGGCGCNTGTGTCATCGATGTAGGGGTCAACCGGGTGGGAGAGAAGATCAGCGAGAAGACAGGAAAGAAAATTGCCATCTTAAAAGGGGACGTAGACTTCGATGCGGCCAAGGAGATCGCAGGATCGATTACACCCGTGCCCGGCGGCGTCGGCCCCATGACGATCACTATGCTGATGAAAAACACTCTCAGCTCCCTGAAATTCAAACTCGGCATCGCTTAAATTTTCGGTGAAAACCCAAACGAGGGTTGAGCCTCACGAGAGACTCAACCCTCGTCTATTTCAGTGGGAGTCTTTGGCTGGGACCAAACAACAGAAGCTGACGCACTGAGTGAATATCGAATGTCTAACAAGTAAGTTGGAACAAATAAGGCTAACAGGATGGTGAAAAAGATGCTAATGCCGTTAGCCGGCTTCCTTGACCTTAGCCTTGACCTGATCGATTTTGTTGATCATGGCCTTCAGGTATCTCGCAAAGTCCGAACAGGTCTGGAACCTTTGCTCAGGGTCCTTGGACAAAGCCTTGTCCACGATCTGTTCCACGGGGTTGGGGACCTTGGGATTGATCTCCCGCGGGGAAGAATGTTTGACCTGCGTGATCTGGTAAAAGAGGTTGGTCAGGTTCTTTCCGTGGAAAGGAAGCACACCGGTGAGGAGCTCAAAAAACACGACACCAAGCGAGAAGATATCGGAGCGGCCGTCAATATCGTGACCGTTGATTTGCTCCGGGGACATGTAGTTGGGTGTTCCAAGAACAATGCCGCTCTTTGTCTGGGAAGATGAAACCGCCTTGGCAATTCCAAAGTCAGTGACCTTGACCTTGCCGTCCTTGAGGACCATAATGTTGGCAGGCTTGACATCCCGGTGGATGACACCCTGTCTGTGCGCGTAGTCCAGCGCCAGCGCCACTTCCGCCACAACGAAAAGGATTTTTCTCAAGGGCAGCAGGAAGCCCTTCCTGCAGTATTTTTGAAGACTCTCCCCCTCCAAGTATTCCATGGCCATGTAGGTGAGATCATAGTCCTCGCCCACATCATAAACAGCGACGATGGAAGGATGCGCGAGTTTTCCGGCGATCTGCGCTTCNCGCATGAAGCGGTCCTTGACTTCACGAATCTTCTCCGGTTCGAACTCATCGGAGAAACGGATGGTCTTGATGGCCAGGAAGCGGTTGATCTTGGGATCTTTGGCCTTGTAGACGATGCCCATGGCCCCCTGGCCCAGTTCACTGACGACCTCATATCGGCCCACGGTAGGCTTGATCCCCAGGTCATCGGAAAAGATAATCTTGCCGTCCTGCCTGATTTCCTGACTGCCCATCATCATGGGCGTGACGAGACTCCGGAGCTTGGGGATCCGGTCGGCCAGGTCCCTGAAATGATTGTCCGTCTTCGCTATGTATTCATAGACCGCAACGGCCTTGTTGTACATTCGCTTGCGCTCGTAATCGAGGCCCAGGTTGTAAACCACGTCCTTCACTGCGTCATCCAGGGGGATCTTGCGGAATTTTTCAAAAGCAAGATCCAGGAGGCCCTGGCTTTGCAAACTGAGCCCGAGCATGCGGTTCGTTTCGATGCTCTCCTTGGAGGTGAGGCCGAGGGTGCGCTGGGTCACCACNATGTCCCGGATGGAATACTCAAGAAAGACGGTGAAAATGGCCAGAGCGATATAGACGATTTTAAACCAGATATCCAGGGCCACGAAAAAGATGAATCCGACCAGGAAAAGAAAAAAGATCAGGGTGGCCGTGATTCCCAGGCGGTTTATGAAGCCGTAGCGGGACATGAGAAAGGCGGCAAAAAGGGACAAAAGGAAGATGAACACCGCTTCGATATGGACCATGAAGGAAGGGCGGACCAGATANCTTCCGTTCACAAGGTTGTCAATCACATTGGCCGCGAGCTCCACCTGAGGGAGTGCCGGGTCAACAGGGGTGCCTATTTTAGGGGCATCTTCAGCGGTGTAACCGATCAGGACGATCTTGCCGTCGAAGACGGCAGGCACTTTCTTGACATTCAGGATATCTACGAAGGAATAGTAGGGGAAGGACCTCCCCGTGCCTTTGAACTTGATGAGCAATTCCCCGTTGGAGGCTGGAATAAGGGCATCCTTGATTTTGATCCCTTTGCCGGGCACGATCGCTTCTTCCGCCTTTTTATTTACGAAATCAAGGGAGAGACGAAAAGGCATGGAGGGAATGATATTGCTTCGATAATCAATGAAGAGCAAGTGAGTCTGGCCCTGGGAGACTTTGTTCGAAGGGAGGTTGATGTGGCCCAATCCCCGGCTGCTCTCAGCCAATTCCTGGAAGGGGGCGGTCAACTGATTCACAGGTGTGATATCCGCGAAAGGCGCCTTTATTTTCAGAGAGTTCTTTTTCACAGGCGAGTCTTCAGGAAGGACCAGTTCCGTGTCGTACTTGCCGAAGTTTCCGATCAGAGGAAGGTAGGTGTTCCCGCCTTCCTTAACCGCCTTGATCAGGAGCCGGTCGCTGTCCAGGCGACTCTCAATGTCGGAAAGATTTTTCAACAAAGACGGATCTTTCGGTGAAGTCCCGGAACGATCCTGGATGGCCTTTTGAAGCTCCCTGATTTCCTGAAGCCCCAGGTTTCGTTCCTTTTCGCTGAAGGAAAGGTCCAGAGCAATCAGCTTGGCCCCGTTGTTCTTCAAAATGGGAATCATCTCTGCAATGAGCTGGCGGGGCCACGGCCAAGGTCCCAGTTGCCTGATGCTCTTCTCGTCGATATTCACAATGGCGACGACATTGGAGCCTGGGTTTCTGGGGACATCCAGGCGCATTTGCACACTGTAGATCACCCTGCCCAGGCTCTCGAAAACCGAAAAAGACTGGAAAGAAATGAAGATAAACAGGATAGCGAGAAAAGCTCCGACGACGAGGTCAATCTTCTTTAAAGGGATTTTTTCCATGAACCTCTGGCTACAAAACGCTCGCGGCCCAAGGGATGCAGCCGAATTTTCAATATTCTTTAATTTATTTCAAAGCAAGTATAGCATATGCAATCAGGCTAATTCAAGCTTAGCTTGAAAAAAACCAACTATAGGGGGAAAAGGCCAGGATGTCAAAAAAACTCCCCGCCCACCCCAGTTGGAGTTAATTAAACTTGAAAAACCCAGCGATTCGTATTAGGATTTTAACTCCAAGGTTTCAGAGGGATTTCAGCAAATTCCAAATGGACTCTTAGGACCGGTGAGCCCAGGCTAAGGTTTCAAGTTCAGCTGAAGCCCTCTCAACACAATACTTCGGCAGAGGTTCCGGCGATAGAATCCATGGAAAACAAAATGGCGAAAGTGAGCCCCATCAGCAAGAGCGCTCCCAAAAAAGATCCCGTGCCCCGCCGACGTTTGGGAGAGCTCCTGGTTGAGGCAGGCCTCCTGTCCAATGAAAAACTCCATGAGGCCCTCAGCGCGCAGAAGACGACGGGTAAGCGCCTGGGCCAGCAGCTCGTGGATATGAGTGCCATTACCGAGGAGGAAATGGCCTTCGCTCTTGCGATGCAGCTCAAGATTCCCTATGTGGACCTCAAGAACTTCGAAATTCCCTCCAAAGTGATTGAAAGCATTCCCGAGGAGATTTCGCGCAAATTTCTCTGCGTCCCCATCAGCCTCAAGAGCAGCGTCCTCGATGTGGCTATGGCCGATCCCCTGGACCTGAACATGATGAAGGACCTCCAATTCATCACAGGGTACAATATTCAGCCGGCCATCTCCACATCCACTCAGATCGTGGAAGTGCTGCAGAAGCATTATCACCCTGACAGATCGATCGGAGACGTGGCGGATGAACTCGGCGGGGAGGACATCATGGAGTTCCTCCCTGAAGAGGAGATGAAAGAGGAAGAGGAGGAGCGGCCTGAGGAAGCCAAAGATTCTCCTTTTGTGAAGATGGTGGATCTGATCATCAAGAATGCCATCAAGAAGCGCGCCAGCGATGTTCACATCGAGGCCCAGGAGAATCAGGTTCGGGTTCGGAACCGGGTCGACGGGGTGCTTCAGGATTCGATCAAGCTCCCCAAGTGGACGCAGCCCATCATTATTTCCAGAATCAAGGTTCTGGGCGGAATGGACATTGCCGAGAAAAGGCTTCCACAAGACGGCCGAATCAAGGTCAAGACCAGGAGCAGTTCTGTGGATCTCCGGGTGTCCACCCTGCCTACCTACTACGGGGAAAAGGCGGTCATCCGAATCCTGAACAAGCAGGAGTCCTTTCTCACCCTCAAAGAGCTTGGATTCAGCCCCAAGAGCCTTGCGATCATCCAGAACTTTAGCTCTCAGCCCCAGGGGATGGTGTTGATCACGGGACCTACGGGAAGTGGGAAGACGTCCACCTTGTATGCGTGCATGCAGGCCATCAAATCCGACGAAGTCAACATCGTGACGGTAGAAGATCCTGTGGAATTCGAACTCGCCGGGATCAACCAGGTTCAAATCAGTGAAAAAGTCGGTCTCACGTTTCCCTATGTGCTTCGCTCCATCTTGAGACAGGATCCGAATGTGATCATGATCGGTGAGATCAGAGACGTGGACACGGCTGAAATCGCCCTCCAGTCTTCTTTGACCGGCCACCTGGTTTTGTCCACCCTTCATACCAACGACGCTCCCTCAGCCATCACAAGGCTTATGGACATCGGGCTGGCTCCCTACATGATTGCTTCCTCCGTGACAGGGGTCGTGGCCCAACGACTCGTCAGGGTCATCTGCCCTTACTGCAAGGAGGAATACATCCCGAGTCAGGAACTCCTCAGCCGCATGGGCCTCGATCACAGCAAACTCCCCTTCAAGTTCTATCGGGGAGTGGGGTGCTCCAAGTGCGGCAATCTCGGCTTCAAGGGCCGCACGGTGATCGAGGAGGTGATGATCATGAGTCGAAAAGTCAGGGAACTCACCCAAACCGGGACCTCCTCTGATCAACTGAGAGAAGCGGCCATGGCCACGGGGATGACCACACTGGGAATCAGCGGCCTGAAAAAGATAGAGATGGGAATCACGACCATTGACGAGGTTTTAAAGGCGGTTCAGCAGAAGGAGGAGCTCACAACGATCTGTCCTCACTGCGGCAAAGGGGTGAGCCTGGACTTCAAGGATTGCCCTTACTGCAAGAAGCCCCTGGTNCCNACNTGCAGGAGTTGCAGTCGCATCGTTCATCCCGAGTGGATCGTTTGCCCTTATTGCCGGAATGATCTCAAGCCTGAAGCGTAGGGAGGCGCATTCTCACGCCTTCAGGTTTTTCCTTGACGGTACGGCCTTGGTTTAAATAGGATTGGTGTTTAGACCGGTTCTTGGGTAAGAGGCTGATTCATGCAGTGNAAAAATCATCCAGATCGCCAAGCGGAGCACTTCTGTTCCAGCTGTCGAATTCCCCTTTGTGCGGACTGCGCCGAGGANACGAGGCCGGGCGAATTTTACTGCTTCCAGTGCGCCATGCTGGCTTCCGTGTCGGCGGTCGGGACAAGCATAAAGGGAAAGCGGGAAAAAATCGCGGAACAAAAGTCGAAGGAAAAGAAGAAACGGACTCCTTTCCATTACTTCGTGATGGTGTCCTCGGTCATGATTCTGGTCATGTGGGGCGTGATCCTTTTTGGAGGGCAGAAAGCTCCTGCCGGCGCGGCTGATCTCGGCAATCAACCCAGAGTGCTGCTGTTCATGGTGGATGGGGCTCTTAAGCGATTCGCCCACTACGAAGGGGACCAATATCCGGCTCAGCTCACCGAGCTCATACCGAAATATCTTTCTTTGAGGAAGGAGGATACCTCTCTTCTGGACAAGGTGAGCTACGCCAGGGATCCCAGCCTGGGATATCGTCTATCCCTTGCTAAACCTAAGCCCGGGGACATGAACATCATTATATCGCCCAAAGGCGTGCGATATGAAACGTTCCCTGGCGGGGGAAGCTAATGCGGAGAGAATCAGGGTTCACACTAGTTGAATTGATGGTGGTGATCGCCATCATAGGGATTCTGGCCGTAACGGCGATCCCCTTTTATCAAACCTGGCTCCAGAGGGCGTACGGGCGCGAGGCCACGCTCACGATGAAAGGAATCATGGATGGCCAGATTATGTATTATCTGGATCAGAACCAGTTTTTCCCGGGGGCGGGCCAGAATATTCTTATCCCTCCCGATGGGTCGCCTTCGCCGGCTACAGCGATTCAAGACGTGGAGAAGGCGTTGAAGATCAACCTCCCGCAAGGTCACAACCTTGAGTACATGATCACGAACTATGGAGATTATTGCTATGTGATCATCAGGGCCAATTTTCCGCTCTTCAGCGATGGTCACAAAGAGTTGCACGGTCAACTGGAGAAAGGAGGCGCGACCTATATTTTCCCGGGTGGGTAGCGGTAAGCGAAGCCGTTTCGTGCATCACCATGAATCTGGACAACCTTTTCAAAAACCTTCTCACCAGCGGGATAGGCTTAACCAGTTCTGAGACCCTCCGGAAGCTTAGAATCCTCAACACCTTTCATCTGGCGGTGATCATGACGGCCCCGATCTTGGGGCTTTTTTATTTCTATGTCGGTGCTCTGGTTCTCTTCTATGTGACCATTTTCGCCGGCCTGCTCATGATTTCCTCATTCCTTCTGCTAAGAAAGACCAGAAGCCTGAATCTTGGAGGGCACTGCGCTATCTCCATCCTCTGGGTCTTCTTGTTCCTTGTCTCATGGAATACCGGAGCCATCACGTTTGAAGGAGTGATCCACCCCACATGGATTTTGAACGCAAGCCTGATTCTGCTAGCGGTCTTAATCATGGGCTACCTCCACGGGAGCCTCTGGACCATGGTCATGTTTGTNCAGGTCGGGATCATCGTGTATCTGTATCAGATTCGCTTCCAGTTTCCGAACCTCCTTCCCATGGAGATGACGGCCCTTTATCACCTGGGCACCTTCATGATCGGCTTCCTGATTCTGGTGTTGTTTGCTTTCTTGTTTGAAAGAGAAAGAGAGGAAGCGCTGCTCCGTGAGGAAGGCAAATCCCAGGCTCTGCGGGAATCCAAGAAGTATATTGACGATATCCTGGAGAGATCTCCTGTTGCCACGTTCATTATTGATCGCAACCACCGAGTGGTTCAGTGGAACCCTGCCTGCCAGGCGATGACGGGGATTTCAGCCGGGGAGATTCTTGGCAAGGGGACGTGGGAGGGGTTCAGGATGGGGCAGCAGGGAAGCCTGGCCGACATGCTTCTGAATGAACCCGGAGCGGTGGAAGATCATTTTCGAGAGGCCATCCTTTCCAAATCAGAGAGCGGATGGTACGAGATCGACACGCTCCTGCCTCATTTTAGAAAGGGGGGGCGGGTGCTCATCAGTGCCGGTGCCCTCGTCGACGAGACGGGTGCGGTAAGGGGTGCCATCCAGACGGTACGGGAAGGTCCCGGCACATCTTCGGACGGGGCCCTGAGCGATTCAGGCCAGATCAACGAAGTCTTCATGTCCCCCGTCTACAAGGTCAATGCCGGAGGAAGAATCAGCTCATGGAACCGCGGGTGTGAAGAGATGTTCGGATACCCTTCCAGCGAAATGATCGGGCGAAACGCAGGGGACTTGGTTTCTGCACGCTACAGACCCCTGTTTGAAGAAGCAATCACCAGAGCGTTTCAGGGCGAGACCTCCGGGACCAAGACCTGGAGGTGCCAGCACAGGGAAGGAAAACCGGTTTATGTCACAGCGAAGGTTTGCCCTCTCCAAGCGGGCAACGGCGGGGAGAAAGAGTGCGCAGTGGTCAATGCCAATGTCACCGATATTACGTTACGGCTGAAAAAGTCGGAGAGTGAAGGGATAGAAACAAAGGAAAAGCTCAAAACCTTGCGCGAGGAGCACGGTCTTCTGAAAAAGAATATTGCCAGCTTCATCAGAAAGAAAGAGGAGCAGTGAAACCGCAGGTTGCTGAAAAACGCCCATCTACTGCGTTGCCCTCATCCCTCGTCATTGCGACGTACTGAACTGTACGTCTCACTCCTCGCGATTTCGGTCGCCTTGTATCTGAGCGTTTTTGAGCAACCCGCGAGCAAGGTTCTACCCAGCATCTCGCTAGAGGACTTCGTAAACCATTACCTCCATGGTTTTCCCTTTCACTTTCCTGGGTCCGACAGACCGGATATTGAATTTCCCCTGAACGCGTGCGTAGGTCTCCTCGCCGATGAGGATCTGATTGGGCTGGGCAATGGACTCAAGCCTTGAAGCGGTATTGACCGCATCGCCGATCACCGTGTAATCCATTCTTTTGGGAGATCCGATATTCCCTGCAACGACTTTCCCCGTATTGATCCCGATACGAATGGTGAATTTTCTGTCCGCCGGCATTCCGGCCATCATGGCGGCCAGCGCCTGCATCATCTCCTGGGCCGCGCGGATGCCTCTCTCCGCGTCGTCCTCCTTTTCCATGGGAGCCCCGAAAACGGCCATCAGACCGTCTCCGATGTACTTGTCGAGGGTGCCGTCGTACCGGAAGAGGATATCCGTCATGCGCGAAAAGAAATCATTCAGGATCAGATTGACTTCCCTGGGCGGCATGCGCTCCGCCAGAGCCGTGAAGCCGTTGACGTCCGCAAAAAGGATGGTTGCGGTGACATCTTTGGGTTCCATCANATCGTCCAGGGTTTCCTGGCCTCCCTTCAAGATCATGTCGATGACCTGCGGGGAATGGAACCTCTCCAAACGATTCCTCATTCGCTCCTCTTCCCGGATTTGCTCGTTGAGACTGGCTTGCTCAATGACCATGGCCATCTGGCTGCCGATCGCCTTGAGCAGTTCAAGGTCCCTCTGAGTGAACTGGTTGTCCAGTCGGGCGCTCTCCAGCTGAATCACTCCGATGATTTTGTCTTTTCGCCAAAGAGGCACGGAGATGGCGGAGCGGATTTGCTGGAGCAGGAGGCTCTTGGCATGGTCCAGGCGGGAGTCCGTCATCGCGTTGGATGTCAGCAGGGCCACCCCNTCACGGATGACCCGGTTGATGATGGTTCGGCTGGCCTTCAAGGATTCCTGCTCTCCGGCTTGGTCTTCCCGCGATTTGACAACGACCGGGATGAGTTCTTCTCTGTCTTTTTCTCCCGTAAGGATGAGGAATCCGTAGTCGGCATCAATGACGACGAAGATGAGATCCATGATCTTGTTGAGAAGCTCTCCGAAATCATGGATGGAATTCAGCTGCCGACTGATTTCATAAAGGACATAAAGAACCTTGTTGGTTCTTTCGAGGGCGGAGAGTTCCTTCTTGAACTCCGGCAATTCGATTTCTTTTTTGGAAGGCAGCGCTTTTCCGCTCTCACCAAATTCCTTTGAAACAAGAAGAACCTGTGATTGCATGGGGCTGAAAGTCTCGGAGCTGGCCTTGATGATCGGTTCAGGCTCTTTACCCNAATCGGTCCCGCCGCTCAAGGTCAAGGTGCCCTTAAAGGGTTTCCCGGTTTGAGGCCGGGACAGGTAGGCCAAAGTGTTAAGACCGATTTTGATGACGTCCTCATGTTTCAGGAGGGTGCTCTGGATCAAGGTTTCATTGACAAGTGTGCCGTTAAAACTGCCCAGGTCCGAGAGAAGATGCCCCTGACCCGTTTTGGTGATTTTGGCATGTTTTCGTGAAACCGTGTGATCGAGGAGCACGATGTCGTTCTCTTTGCTGCGGCCGATGGTCGTTTCCTGCTTCAGCAACTGATAGCTGCTGATGCGGCCTTCCGTGGTGGTAACGTAAAGAGTCGGCATGAAGGATCTTCTCCGTACTTAACNTNTTAGCTTTTTGAAATCTAATGATGATGGATGAGGGCATGGGGGTCCCTCTAAAAACTGAAAAACGAAGAACTCGCTGCCCAGTGGCCCGCTTTGGGCCATGGGTGAGGCGGGCGGAGGGCTACCAGGGAATCCCCATCGAAGGGGATGCATGGACGTGCCAGTGAAACCTCGCCGCCCGCCTTCGCTGCCCCTGATCTGCGGAGTCTTTGCCCGGTCACTCTTCGTTTTCTGTTTTTAGAGGGACCCCCATGCCCTTTTTCCAGTCTTCATTTCAAAAAGCTAAAAGGGTATCTCCATCTTTATTCGGAAAAGGCGATCAGGATGACGGTCGTGTCATCTCTTCCGCCTGCCAGATTGGCCTTCAGCACCAGAGAGAGCCCTATCTTGAAAAGGGCTCGATCNGGAATGGACAGNATGATCGCCAGGATTTCCTCATCGCGGAGTGCNGNGTGGAGCCCGTCGGAGCACAACAAATACAGATCCCCCGGTGTAACATCGGATAGATAAGCATCCATTTGAGGATTCTCTGCCAGCCCCAGAGCGCTGGTGATAATATTTCGCTGGGGATGCGCTCTGGCTTCCTCCCTGGAAATCAACCCGCTCTTTTGCTGCGCTCCTACAAAGGAATGATCGGCGGTGATCTGCGCGATTTGTCCTGCCCGGACCCGGTACGCCCGGCTGTCCCCGACGTTCACGATGGCCAGGTGTTCTCCCTCAACAAGCGCTCCAACCAGCGTGGTCCCCATCCTCCTGATGACCGATGGATTGTTCGAGAGCCCGATGATCCGTTGGTTGGCCAGAGTGACCGCGGCAAGGAGACGCCTCTGTTCAGGAGTCAGGTCTTTTTGAGGGAGGGTGGGCCATTGCACCTCTTGAGACCTCGATCGGATCACGAAATCCGAGATGCAATCAATGGCAAACTGACTGGCTGTTTCCCCGGACACGTGGCCGCCCATTCCATCGGCGACGAGGAAGAGGCCCTCCTTTTCGTCGCGGAAGGAGCGATCTTCGTTTTGAGCGTGGGACTTGCCGATCTCTGAAAACCCGAAGGATGTGAATTTCATCATCTCCCTTTTTCAACGACCGACCGACACACGAGGTTCTCCGAATGCGACCTGCTCCTTCAAGCAGCCAAGCGAAGGCCTGATGCGGACCACCCTGGAAAGTGAACCGCGGAAAGCTCGCAGACACAGCGATGAAGGGTCTTCTCTCGGGGAAGTTCTACGATGAAGTCAGTGCTGAAAAGGCTACCACAACCAGTTCCCATTCCGGTCCCATCGACTGTTGACAGGAAACCCGAGCTTAGACAAAAGATAGTGAAACAGGAACTGCCGATTGCCCCTGAAATATCCGAGTTCCTCACAGTAGGGATGGGGCTTGAACCCCTTATCCTCGGCCTCGGACAGAGTCATGGTTTGGGCTGTNTTGCCGGCAACGCAGACGTGATCAAAATGGATGGAATGGTAAAGCTTGTCCTCCGTCGTAGCAACAACCACAGCGTTTCCAGGGATTTTTTCATCCACGGTGACGTAAATGCTCAGAAAAAAGCCGATGACCAGAAGACTGATCACAATGACGGCAACAATTTTACCCGTTTGAGGTCTTCCCATAGCAGCGTCTTGAAGCAAGGTCCTCGTCTAGATGCAAAGAACTTTATAATGTTCGAGCTCAAAAGTCAAATTCAGTTATTCTTGTCGTCCTCTGTCCTCGGAAGGGGAAGCTTAAAATACTCGATCTTTTCATCACTCAGCATTCTCTCTTCATCCCAAGTCGCAGATCCCTTGATGTTTTTCTTTTCACTGACGCCGTAATGCATTCTGAGGGCCTCCTTGGCAAAGTTGGAGCCCACATCCTCGAAATGCNTGTTCACATAGTCGACAATCTCTTTTGCAAGCTTCCGGTAGTCGATTGAATCCGGAGCTTTTTCCGGCTCAGGCCGGGCCGTCTTGGTGGCGACCGGCGAGAGCACCCTTCGCACACCGGTATCCCCGCAAATAGGGCATGTCACCAGCTTCTTGATGGTCTGTTCTTCAAAGGAGGCGCTGTTGTTGAACCAGCCCTCAAAGCGATGCCCANNCCCGCACTCTAAGTCAAATACAATCAAGAATTCAGTACCCCCTTACCTCAGCCGTCCGCATCCAGCTTCAAAAGGCTAAAAGGTTTCGATCCCTTTTGGTTCTTTGATGGCCCTCCGGCGTCGCAGCTCAAAGAGGGTCGCTATTTCTCAGCGTAAAGAACAGCCAAGATCGTTGTCGATTCTTGGCCGTGGCACTTGACGAGGTGGGGAACCGTGGAGTCGTAATAAATGGCGTCCCCAGGCTCCAGCACATGGATCTCCTCGCCAAGGCGGACTTCCATGCGTCCACTCAGGACAAAAATAAATTCCTGACCGTCATGGGTCGATCTTTCTTCCCCCGTGGTTGCGGGCTGCAGGGTGACCAGAAAAGGCTCCATGTGGCGATCCTTCTTGTACGGGGCAAGGGATTCATATCCATACCCGTAATGCTTGTCTCTCTTTGAGTCGTATCGAGAGACCACCTTGCGGTCCCCACTGCGAACAATGGTGAACGGCCTCAGTTCATCCCCTGAAATGAAATAACCCATCTTCATTTCCAGGGCCTTGGCCAGTTTGATAATGGTTCCAAGGGGCGGAGCGCTCTGCCCTTCTTCAATTTCCGACAGGAGGGACACATCAATGCCGGTCCGCCTGGATATATCCAGCAAGCTGAGACCTCGCCCTTCCCTCGCCCTTTTTACCCTTTCGGCCACGTTGACCGTAAGGTCTTCTCGGGGGGGNTCTTGGTCGATGCTCTCCATGAAAGCCTTTTCCTCATCCCTGCTCGTGAACTGGCTCACATGGGCAAGAAAGTCATCGTACCCTTCAGATCGCTTGCTTTTGTCTTTTTCTTCGGTCATGGCTCATTCCCTGGTTGATTGCCGTAAAAAGATCGACCTTACTTTTATCACGTTCTGTGACGGTCGGTCAAGAAGTGAGTCCTCTGTGTTCCTTGACAGAGAAAGGCCCGGGGCCTATGATAGCTGCGGCAAAAGCTAATGGATACCCTTTAAAAAATCAACGGAATTCTCAAAGACTGCTACCTCAGAGAGGACAAGAGAATGTACGAAAAGCAGTTCGTTGTGGATGAGCTCACGAAACACGACACGTGGAGAATGTTTCGCATCATGGCGGAATTCGTCGAGGGCTTCGAGGTGTTGCCTGATGTCTATCCGGCGGTTACGGTTTTTGGCTCAGCCAGGATCAGTCGCGGCAGCCCCATTTACAAGACAACGGAAAAGCTGGCCCGCCTGCTCGCTGAGAACCAGTTCAATGTCATCTCCGGAGGTGGGCCGGGTGTCATGGAGGCTGCCAACAAGGGCGCCGTGGAAGGGGGAGGAAAATCAGTGGGGCTCAACATTCACCTCCCCCGCGAACAGGAACCGAACAAATATGCGAATATCCGCCTTGATTTCAAATATTTTTTCATCCGAAAGGTCATGTTCGTCAAGTATGCCGTCGCCTATGTGATTCTGCCCGGTGGGTTTGGCACCCTTGACGAACTCTTCGAAGCTCTCACGCTCATCCAGACCAAGAGGATAAGATCCTTTCCAGTGATCCTCATGAACTCGCGATACTGGAAAGGTCTCGTGGACTGGATTAAAATGACCCTTCTCAAATCCAAATTTATTTCCTCCCAAGATCTCGACATCTTCCACCTTGTGGACGAGCCCGAGGAGGCGGTAGGCATCATCAAAAGGAGGGTCATTGTCTGACGGCAAGGCGTGATGAGATCCATTTCTTTTTCCGGAGTGCTGCGCACTTTGGAATAGACCTGACCGATCACCATCTCGATTTATTCCAGATCTATCTGGAAGAGTTGTGGTCCTGGAATCGGAAGTTCAACCTGACCGGCCTGGAGGACCGCAAGCGGATGGTGATCGAGCTTTTCCTTGATTCCCTGCTTCCGTCCCCATGTCTGCCAGAAGAGGGGAATCTTCTCGATGTAGGCTCCGGAGCGGGCTTCCCAGGATTGCCGCTCAAGATCCACTGTCCCCTGCGCAATACATTCCTGCTGGAACCGAACTCCAAGAAGGTGAGCTTCCTCCGTCATGTGGTTCGGCTGATCGGGCTGAGAGGGATTCACACCATCAAGAGCCGTGTCGAGCATCTTCCGAAGGGAACTCGATATGACATGGTCACCGCGAGAGCTTTGGCGGAGTTTGGCAAGACCCTTGACGGTTGTGCTCCCCTGGTGAATCAGGGAGGTCTTCTGGTTCTCTATCTGGGAGCCCGTGCAGAAGAGAACTTAAAAGAAAGTGAGCGCTCGGTGGCGGATCATCACCTCAGTGTGACCAAAAGGATTTCCTATGTATTGCCGGGAAAACGATCAGAGAGGCATACGATTATCTTCCAAAAAGAGCGAGAGGTTGTCTAATCGCCGGCAGGAGGGGATGCCTCCGGGTCTGCACAAACAAGATCCAGGATCAGGCCAAGCTGGCGCTCAACAAACTCCTCAAGGGTAAGACGTCTCCGAAAATGCCACCTCTTGAGGACCCACATATGCGCCATCATCATGATGTTGAAGGCCATCAAATCGACATCGGTCTTTCTGAAAAACCCTTTGTGAATGCCCTCCTTGATGATCTCCGAAAAAATCTCAGAAACGATCACCTCCAGTTGCATCACAGCGCCTTTCGCGGCTGCGTCAAGGGAGCCTGACTTCTGGTACATGAGAAGGATTTTGTCTTGCTCCCGGTCGACGATTTTGGAGTAAAGGATCACTGCGGTTGCCAGCTTGTCCCTGGGCTGGTCGACTCCTCCAATCTGGCGGGTGAGGTTTTCTTTAAAGGAGTTGAGGAGGTCCTCCATGATCATTTTCATGATCTCCGCCTTCTTCCGAACGTAGCGATAGGTGACCGGAAGGCTTACGCCCGCCATTTCGGAAATCTCCTCGATCGAGGTCGCCATGAAGCCTTTCTTCGCGTACAAGAGGCTTGCTGCGTCGATGATCTTCTTTCGCACCGTGCCGGAAGCGCTGATCTGATCGAGCACCGTCAACTGCTTTTTGGAAGCTTCCATTTTTTTGCTCCTTCCGTGGCCGCGCAGAGAACGGCTCACCGCATTTTCTAGCATATTGAGGAACACTCGAGAAAGTGATTTTAGGTTTCTTGATCCCCAGACGACTCCATGTAAAGTTACTTATGGTTGTTTACAGTTGATTTGTTATTGAAGCTATAAATTCTGTTGACTTTTAATCGATTATGGTATATTCTCTTTCACTAAATAGGTTTTTAATTAAAACAACAGGAAAGGAGAGAGTATGGCAACCGCTGGACAAATCCAATACAGAATGGGGCTAGCAAAGAAAAAATTTGCAAAGTTTCTTAAAGAGATCGCAGCGATAAAGAAAAAGATCAAAGTATTAGAAGCACAACACAAGAAAGCTAAAGTTGCGAAAAAGGTCAAGCCAAAGGCCAAGAAGAAAGCCAAGGCCAGAAGAAAAGCGGCCAAGAGAAGAAGATAAGGCTAACCTGTTCAGATTCTGCTGGAAAGTGACATGAGGGCACCTGTGCCGTAAGGGTGCCCTTTTGTCTCTTTCGTTCTCTACATGCCCCAGCCTCCCAGCTGCTTCAGCATCCTGTCTCTGTGAGTTCCGGGCCAGAAGAAGCGGCCGCACTGCGGGCAAGAACGAATTTCCGACGAATTCTCATGATAGACATGGTCCGGTAAGCTTGACCTGGCCGCTTCAGGAT